>Ga0209404_10001029_pt1 | contig 19941 bp, 14 predicted proteins | sample TroAtlMetagenome_2_FD_187447 | JGI IMG/M metagenome (GOLD analysis project Ga0209404, IMG submission 187447) | Marine eukaryotic phytoplankton communities from Atlantic Ocean - Tropical Atlantic ANT8 Metagenome (SPAdes) (version 2) | ecosystem: Environmental > Aquatic > Marine > Oceanic...
CCGGTCCCTCCGCGGGCCGTCGACACGACGGCCCGCCGCCGCCTCTCAGTGGTCTCAAGCGGCCCTGGCGTCTTCGCGGCTAACGGTACAAACCCGACGGCGGCTCCCACGGTCACGGATGCCCCGACGACGACGAACGCCCCGACGCGCACGGAGACCTACGCCCCGACGCGCATGACCGAGGCGCCGTCCTACGCGCCCACGACGGACACGTACGCGCCGACGATGGCGCCGACGACCACGGAGGCGCCGACGGGGATGCCGACGGCGAACATGACGAACACGACGACGCGCCGGCGGCTCGAGGCGACGGTCCCGCTGCCCGTCTCGAAGTCGTTCCACCGGTCCGGCGGCGCGCACACGGACGCGCGGCGGCGCCTCCAGGCCCTGAGCAGCTGAGTCGCTCTTCCCCAGTCCCTCCCCTCTCCCCTCCTCCCTCCCGCCCTTCCCATCCCCACCCTCCCCGCCCTCCCCGCCCTCCCCCGCGACCGTATAAGTCCGCGTCCCCTGTATCTTGAGCCATCTGCTCGACTGTGGCGCCGGCGCCCACGGGCCACGGGAAGGGGTTATCTAGCCTGCCCGACGGCGTGGAGAGTGGCGCCGGCGCTCGCGGGCTGCTCTAGAGTCTAGAGGCGAGCTAGAGAAAGATACCCTTGCTGCTTAGAGCTAGGCCGCCTTACCCCCGCGTTTATATCATCCCTCAGTAGACGCCCGGCACGATGCGGTACTTCACGCGGGCCATGTAGTCCTCGTAGTACGCGCCGTACTTCTTGAGGCACTTCTCCTCGTCGCGGTGCGCGCGGTGGACAAGCAGGATCGTCAGGAACGCCGCGTAGAAGAGCGGCAGGGGACCGTTCTCCACCGGATTCGCCAGCAGGCCCCAGGACCAGGCCGCCGTGAGCTCGAAGGAGTACTGGAGGTGGCGCGCGACGCCCCACCAGCCCGACGCCAGTAAGAGGGAGGAGTGCTCCGTTAACGTACCCGTGGCCGGGTCGGCGGTGACGTACTTGGCCTTGATGTAAACGGGCTTGCGGCCCCAGACCTTGCACTTTCCATTCAATTCGCGGAAGCGCATGCGCTGCGCGTCGGCCCAAAAATTGAGCCCGACGCCGAGCAAGCCAACAACAAAAATAATGCCGGCGCTGAGCCAGGACAATCCGGTAGGGGCGCGCACGCCACATCTAGAGTGTAACGTATACACGCACGGCACCCAGACCAAACAACCCCACGTCTCGTAGAAGCCTGCTCTATCTACAATAATGTCGATCGACCGCATGTACCCGATCTCCCACGCGAAGAACTTGACCAAGTAGAGGTACTGGGACAACGCCGCCAATACCAAACCGGGGTCCCACCGCCCGTGCAAGGTGTACGATTTATACGCGAACGAGAGCCCGGCGAGCTGCCAGTACGTCATCGCGAAGCGGCAGTTCACGAACTTCTTGATGTCAATATCGAAGACTCTAGGGTACAACTCCGTGCCCCAGTAGTAGTCGAAGATCAGGCCGCCGCCCGACTTGCCGTTGTCGGCCGTCGACGGCGCGTAGAGCCCCTTGACGTACAAGAACACGCAGAAGACCAGCCCGAAGGCGTTCAGCGCGCCGATCGTGCCCGGGAAGACGTCGTACAAAATCCCGGCATCGTAGTACTCAAAGTAGGCGCCTCCCACGAATAACAGTGACGATAGCACACAGTGCGCGACACCATTATCAACGTAGCGGGGGACGTGGCCCGTCGCCGTGCGCGGACCCTCCTTCGTTTTTCCGGGAACGTAGTATAAGATGAGCGCGGCTAGATTGAAGTACCCGAGCAGCTTCCAGGCCTCCGCCGTACCAAAAATACCCACATACTCGAACGAGTCCGCTAGGAGTCCACCCACGCCATGTTCTGAAATATAAGACGCGAGGCCGTCGATGGATGGCGAAGTGGCGTCAGAATTCGTGGCAAAGGCCAGGACCGCGACGAGCAAAGGGCACGGCACGAGGAGAAACAACGGCAATAAGACGCACCGCAGGAACTTCTCGAGGGGCGGCATGTCGTAGGGGCTCAGTTCGGCGGGCGGCGCCTTGAGGTTCTTGGAGCTCTTGCGCGCGGGGCTCCTCGCGCGCGCCGCGGGCTTCTTCGGCGCGGGCGACGTGCTCCTTGTAGAGACGCGGCGCGGGGCCGCGGCCCGGGGAGTGCCCTCGCCGGAGGCTCTTCTTGCGCGCGTGGCGACCATGGTTTTGGCTGCCAAGCCTCACTTGCGTGTTTAGGCTTTTGCTGCCTTTGACGGCTGGTGCAAAGCAGCAAGACGTTTGGCACAGCGAGGGCAGCGAGCGCAGCGACGCGTGCGTTGCCCAGCTCTTGGTGTGCACGGTGCGCTCAGGGCGAGCCTCCGCGCGCGACGATTAGCTAGCGACCTGTAAGATACTAGCAATCAGATATATATATGGGGATTGCCGAAGCGGTTCTGCTTAGAAGGAGGTACGCTGTTATGAAAGACGCGGCACGCGCCCGCCGCCGATGAATCGGCGTCGCGCGGTGTCTCCCCCGCAGGGATCCCGCCCACTAGTCCCGGCAACGTAACAGATATCCCTCGACCCAGACGCCATCGACGACGCGCCACACCGCCGGAAGCCGGAACACAACAACCCACAGTTACTCAGATCCCGACCGTCAGCGCGTACCAGAGGAAGCACGCCGTCACGCCGAGCGCGAGCGTCGGCACGTCGTCCTCGGTCCACGGCACGGCGAAGCCCTCCGATCTATCATATTCGACGGGGTCGTCGAGGTCGCGGCGCGGCGGCCTTACCAAAAGCCGCTCCAGCAGCGTCGGCTCGACGCGGTTTTTGCGGCGCGACTCGTAGACGTTCGGACAACCCTCCTCGAGGGCCCGGACGCAGCCCGACACCGTCGGCGTCTCGCCCTTCGCGTCTACCTCAGCCAGATGCGCGACGACGGCCTCGAGCGCGCCCGACTCCCGCTTCAGTAATAAATGGGCCTGGAGCGCCGCCCAGCGCGTCGTGGCCAGAACATCGCCCTCGGACATGCGCGCGCCGTCGAAGATGGACTGCAACTGCGCCAAGTCGGCGGCTCCTCCTTCGGCGTCGGCATACTCATCAATTTCCGCCATGATCCCCGCCAGGCTCACCACAGCTATCATTTCGGGAGAGGCGCCGTAGCGAGGTTTTTGCCGCTCCACCGCCTCCTTGGGCAGTCGCAGCGTCTGGGCCACGTCGCTTCGTCCATCTCTAAATTCGACGGCGGCGTAGGCCGCGTTCGCGCTGACGTTGGCGACCGGGAGACCCAGGGCGTGGCCCGCGACGAGATGCCCCGCCTCGTGGCGCCTCAGGCGCGCGCGGTACGCCGGGAACAGAAACGTGTACAGCTTGACCACGTACCGTTGCAGGTCCTCGGGGAAGACCAAACCGAGGCTCAGGTAGCCGTACGGCGCGAAGCATAGGAGCTGTACTATCACGAAGCGCCAGATCTCCGGCAAGAAAGTGAGGGACTGGTTCGCCGCGACGGAACTCAACATCGCGGAGAGCATGACGCCCGCGAAGAGGACGGCGAGCTTCTCGACGCTCTGTTCGCCTGTGCGGAAATGAACCGGTTACGCCATCGAGCAGACCCAGTTATTTGATATTCGTGCACTGCTACCCGCCGAGCACGCCGACGGCGTCGGCGATGTCGCCGCGACAGCGCGTCGTGGTCTCGAGTTGCGTCGTGGAGACGGCGTAGCGCGGCTGCAGCTCGGCGCTGCGCCACTTCGTCGCGGCGCCTCTTTCCGCTAGCGCTTCGAGCGCGTTGTCCGCCGTCGAAGCTTGCGGCGCGTCGAGGAGCGCCCATAACTCGGCGGTCGGGCGCTCCGTCATCGGCACGAGGCCGATCCGTTCTGGTGGTGCGAGGCCGCTTGCCTGCCCTGCCAGTAGTAGCAGCATCATCATCCCTGATTGTGATTATCGCAGGACTCGCTCGCTTGGCGTTGAGCGTATGATAATCTGATCCGGACGACGCCTAAGTTTGCACTCGTAAACCGCATCCACACTGGACCACAGCCATCCAGCTCATCTCGCTGCTAGTGTCTTACAGGACGTAGCACGGATTACTACCGGGGGTGGGTTAAGCGACTCTCTCTCTCTGGATTTGCGGGGTTAGCACCGTAACAATATATATATAACGGATTTGCGGGAGCGGAGCAAAAGAAAACCACATGTTAGACCGCCTCCGCCCCCCGCGCCACGTCCGCCTTCAGCGGCTCCTCGCGCGTTGATGGAGCGGGCGCGGGCGCGTCGAGCGGCACCGCGGCGACGACGGGGATCGGCTGCTGCTGCTGCTGCTGCAGCCGCGGCACGCGCGCGAGCTCGATCGCGGGCGCTCTCCCAACATCGGAGGCGGCGATCTCGGACATGAGCCGCGACGAGGCCCAGGCCGTCGCCGCGGCCAGGGCGAACAGGACCACGTAGATCGCCACCCCGACCCACATTTGGATGATGAGCGACGTCACCAGATACAACCCAAACAACGTCGCCAGGAAGACGTTGATGCTGAAGAAGACGGTCAAATAGCCGGGCGCGTGCTCGCAGCAGCAGCCGCCGCCATCCGCGTTCGCGCAGCAGGCCGCGTTTTTCGTGCGCACGCCGTGGACGCCGACCCAGGCCACGTAGCAGTACAGCGCGCCGTTCACCAGTAACTGAAACAGCGCCCAGCCCGCCTCCCGCGGGTTCGCCGCAACATTAACAGCAAAAACGACGAGCCAGAACAGCAGCGTGACCGCGAGCGAGATGATGGTGAGCCTTAATGTGAGCGTGGACAGCTCCCTTATTTTGGCATCCTCGGGCGCGCTGTACGCCGTCGCGACGGCGAAGTAGCCGTCCCGCGACGCCGCCGCGCCGGGCACGAGCGACACGTACGCGACGGGCTCGGGGCCGTCGCGCGGCGCCGCGAGCGGGTTCTGCACTGGGCTGGCTACCGCGTCGGGTGGCGGCGGCGGCGCGGCCGGTGCGGGCGGCGGCGGCTGCATCGTGGTTGCGGTGGCCTCCTCGCGTGCGGAGGGACACGTGTGTTGCGGCGCGTCGACTCGCGTGCGAAGGGCGGGCTCTGCTGGCTCTGGGCCTCTGTGCTGGCTTTACCCAAGGTGGCTTAGATGTGCAGCAGGGGCAGCCGGGCAGCGCACATACGTTGCCGTGGTGATCCTCCACGAGTCCTGGCGTGCCTCAGCCGTGCGACCTTCCACGCGAGAGGGCACCCTTCCTTGTCCACCACTTCGCATCTCATGCCACTTCCTGAGACGCTGGCCGCGTGCGGGTTATCAAGGCCTCCCGTCCACGTCCTCTGTATACGGCTCCCCTACGGACGGCGGCTGGAGATGCCTGAAGAACCCGCGCTGGAGCTGGAGGTCGAGCGCATCGACCTCGGCCGCAAGAGCAGTGCATCACTTGGTCCCAGCGCTCACACACAAACAACCTCGACTCGAAGAGTTCATCTTGATCATCGCATCTCTGTAAGTAACGATGCGCAGGGCCGCCCTCGTAGCGGCGCGGGCCGCCACGCGAACGCCACCACGGCGCCTGCAGCACGCCGCGGCCTGGCGCCCCCACCAAGCGCCGCCGCCCCAGACGCGGCCCTTCGTCTCGTTTTTAAGAACGAGACGCCTGAAAGCCCTCGAACGGGCCGCCGACGCGGCGCCGGCCGACGGCGCCGCGCAGATGGCCTTTGTGCGGGAACTAGGCAAGACGCACCCGGAGGCGGCGCTGCGGCGCATCGAAGCTTTGGATCCGGCGCGGCAAGCCGCCCTGCTGGAACCTTTGACCAGAGAGTACCTCAAGGCATTGGTTGCTACTGGTCGAGTGGACACGATGGCCCTCGCCGACGTACGAAAACGCCTCCTCGCCACGGCCGCCGCCACGAAGGCGAGCGCCGAGGCGGGCATGAGCGCCGCCGCGCCCGTCGCGGGCCTAGCGGCGGCGGGCACGGCCGCGAATCCCGTCCAGGTCGCCGTGGTCCAAGCCGGCTGGAAGAGCCAGCTCTGGCGGACCGTGCGCGTGCTGGCCGTCGCGTTTTTGGCTTTGAGTGCTTTTGGGGCCTTGTTAGACGAGAAGGGCGTGTCCTCCAGGTTAGGGGCTACGTCTTCGGCCGTGCATACGGCCGAGTCGTCGGACAAGCGCTTTTCCGACGTCTGTGGCGTCGACGAGGCGAAAGCGGAACTCGAGGAGATCGTCATGTACCTGAAAGATCCGGGGCGGTTCACGCGCTTAGGTGGGAAACTCCCGAAGGGGTGTTTGTTGATGGGCCCCCCGGGCACGGGCAAAACCTTACTCGCGCGAGCGATAGCAGGAGAAGCGGGCGTGCCCTTCTTCTACGCGTCTGGATCCGAGTTCGAGGAGATGTATGTTGGTGTGGGGGCGCGACGCGTGCGCGATTTGTTTGATGCGGCCAAAAAACGCTCCCCGTGCATCGTTTTTATTGATGAGATTGACGCCATCGGCGCGTCGCGCCATCTCAAGGAGCAGCAGGCCATGAAGATGACGCTCAATCAACTGTTAGTTGAAATGGACGGCTTCGAGCAGAACCAGGGGGTTATTGTGATTGGTGCGACGAACATCGCCGATTCCTTGGATCCGGCGTTGTTGCGACCTGGACGATTTGATAGACATGTCGCCGTGCCTTTGCCGGACATCGAAGGCAGAAAGCAGATCCTGCAGTTACATGCGTCGAAAGTGCCATTGGACCCGAAGGCGGACCTCACGACGCTAGCCAAGGGCACGCCGGGCATGTCCGGTGCTGATCTCTCCAATCTAGTAAATCAGGCTGCACTGAAAGCGGCGCTCGACGGTCTGGAGAGTGTGACGGCATCAGCCTTGGACTACGCGAAGGATAAGATCCTGATGGGTGCCGAGCGAAAGTCCGCTGTTTTGTCGGAAGAAACTATCAGGATGACGGCCTTTCATGAGGGTGGGCATGCTCTCGTAGCGTTGCATACGCCTGGCGCGGACCCGGTCCACAAGGCTACCGTGATGCCTCGAGGACAGGCCCTGGGTATGGTCCAGCAACTCCCGGAAGGTGATCAGACGTCCTTCACGAAACGGCAGATGCTCGCTAGGATGGACGTCTGCATGGGCGGTCGGGTGGCCGAAGAACTTGTGTACGGAGCAGACGAAGTAACTTCCGGTGCTTCGTCCGACATCGTCCAGGCGACGCGGCTCGCGCGAAATATGGTCACCAAGTGGGGCTTTAGTGATGAGGTCGGCGTCGTGTATCATAGTGGGAAAGTCGGGGCGGACCACTCGCCGTCGCCGGAGACGCAGGCTGCTATTGATTTGGAAGTGAAGCGGCTGTGCGAGGCGTCTTATGCACGTGCGACGAAGATCCTGACGGATCATAGGGATGAATTGGACCTCGTGGCGCATGCGCTTATCGCAAGGGAAACATTGTCGGGCGCGGAGCTCAAGGAGGTGATCGGGATGGGTGTGAAGCCGAAGCCGCCTTTGATACCAGAAGTGTCCATCAAGCCGCCGCGGCTGAAGCCCGCGGCGACGGCCGGCGCGGCCGCCGCCTAAGTAGCTAGTCTGTAGTTCTCTTCTGTCGCGCGGTGTCTCGTCCCCAGGAGCTCCGCCCACTAGTCCTAGCACTGGCACCGTAATAATATCTCCCCCTGTTGCCTAGGCCGCCTAGCCGCGGAGCCGGCGCGAGGCCTTTATGACTGCACGCCCGGCCCGCCCCCCACCCCATACTCCGTCACGGCTCGGCGGCGTTCCCCTGTTGCGTACTCTATAGCCCGGTTATCACCCCTACCTCCGATTCCGACAATACCAAAGCCCCGCCTCTGACGCCGTCGAAGCGAGGATGCCGCGGCGATGGCGTGCAGCGGGCATAGAAGAGTACTCATGACAAGAATCTTAATCGCCGGGTACCACGACCCGGTCAGACCTGGGCGCCCTCGGCCGTCTCCTGCGCCCCGCGCGCGAGCGACTGTAGTAAAGCGCCGGTAATAGCCAGCGCCAGCAGGAAGTTGAAGAACACCGTGAAGCCGAGCATCGAGAACTTGATGTCGCTCGTGTCGATGGCGTTCCAGATGTCGTTCTGCGCGAAGTAGTAGAGCGAGACCATCACGGCGTGCAGGCCGAGCGTCGTGGCTTGTGACGGTTCTGCTGCTTCTCTAGCCGCTCCGAGGTACTCGAGCATCAGCGCGTGCAGCGAGACGACAAAGCCGAACAAAAGGGCCGCCTGGATCGTGACCACAAAACTGCCTTGTCGCTGCATCACGTTTGGCTTTCCTTTATCAGTATTAGAGAAAACGTAGCCCTGGCCGGGGTATAGAACATCATCACCCGGTTCGTTCGACACGTACACGGCATTGCTAAAGACGCACAGCAGGAGGTGGAGGCCGTGCAGTAATGCCGCCGCGCCGCCGGCCCGCTTCATGGACGGCGCCGCCGGCAGCGTCACGGAGAGCGTCGGGCGCGGCTCCACAGCATCAGGGGGTTTTTCTTCCATCATCGTCCGGCCGGCGCTTTATGAGGTGAAAGGGGCAACGCGTGGAGCGACGATGAAGCTTTGCGGCGCGCGGTGCTGGTCGGTGCTGCGTGCGCGTTTCCAGCGCAGGGCAGCCTGGCTCCCACAGCGCTGGCGCTTTGGAACAGTGCCACACGCTCTCCCTAGCGCCGTTCGCGGGAGCCGTAGTGCACGAGTGCGGAACGAGTCTCCGAGGATACCTCCGGAGGCGTGCCAAAAAAGCCGGAGCTAGTATGTTCATCTCGCTATATAATCTCCGAGCGTGATTTTGGCCTCTCGGCTCTCTATCAGTCGCGCCGCGCGTTTGCTACGAGCAGAGACGTGTGCGCGGGCTACCAACCGCCTAGCTGCGCTAGCCTCGTCGCGCATCCGTGCCAACTATCGCTCGTTTAGACCAAAACCAGGGTCGGCTCACGGCTACGCAAGCCGCCGGCGCAACGCCGCGGACCACCCCACGCCGCCGGCGCGACGTACGCCGTGAACGATGCCTCGCCGCGGCGGCAAACAAGGCGAGCGCAAGGCCTCATGCTCTCTGACCGAGGTCGTCTTCGTCCTGGTCCTCCTCGCGTGCGGCTTCATGATCGGCTTCGTCGGCTCTCATACATCGTCGGAAGAGGACGCGCCGGTAAGACTAAGGCAGCACCCCGCCATTCCCCCCAGACACATCGCGGAGCAGCACTCAAGCGGACCGCTCAACGCCTCCATGTGGGGGCACATCCCACAACCTTTTGAGGGCTACGCGTCAAAGTGCGGCCCGACACCCGAAGAGGGCTATCCAAAAACAGCACCCATAGCAGACATCATCAAGAACTGGAACCCCGACGCGGGCAAGTGGACTCCATCACACATGTACGAGTCCGTGTGCCGCTTCGACTATGCTACCGACCTAGATAAAGCTATCGCTTACAGGGATGCGGAGGTACCTTTTCAGCTCTACAACGTGCCGTCCATGAACGCCGTCGCGCGAGCCTGGAGTGACCCGGCGCACTTAAGAAGAAAACTGGGAGCCACAACAAAGTACAAGTGCGAGGCGAGCAACCCGGGAGGGGAAGCGAACTTCGGCGCGAATCACTTCATGTACACGAATGGCCGCAGTAGCAGAAACCCGCCCATCAAGAACGTCCAGCTGTCCTGGGACGACTGGCTCCGCAAGATCGACGAGGCCGTCAACACGAGCGTGTTGGAGCCCAACTCGCGGTTCTACTTTCGCTTTTCTGCTTCCAGTCCATCAGACGCGCGGTCGGGCTGGCTCTTCAAGGAGCTGCCGTTTTTTCAGCCGAAGCCGAACGTGTTCTTCAAGGATCCAAGAGCGCAACGAGGCATCCATTGCCGCTTCGGCATGGAGGGCATCGTGGCGGAAGCGCACTGGGACGGCTCTAGGAATACGATCGCCCAGTTTTATGGGCGGCGGAGATATGTATTGGTAGACCCCGACCACACGTGCGACATGTACCTGCTGGCCAAGAACCACCCGTCCGGCAGACATAGTAAGGTGGACTGGTCGAATCCGGACTCATGGGAGAAGTTCCCGGACTTTCCGACGATGCCCGCGCACGAGGTCGTCCAGCGCCCCGGCGATTTCCTCTACCTGCCGACCTATTACTTGCACTACATCGTGAGCATCGACACGAACTACCAGTGCAACACGCGGAGCGGGCGCGACGATAGGCAATTGAAGGTCGTGAACGAGTGCACGCCCGGCTTCGAAAAGCAGGCGTCTCCGCCGCGCCGCGGAAAGAAGCCGTGGCCGAGCCGGGGGAAGTTCTAAGTGTGTCATCGTATCTGTCTTTTTGGGGAGCGGTACGCGACGGCGTTTTCGCAAAACCCGTACACCCTTTTTTTTTTTTTTGGCAACCCCCCGGGGTTTTCTCGGCCGTAATCACTGCGGTTGCACATAGTTTCGCACCAGAAGAAGCACTTGCTTTCGTCGCTGGCATCGCTGCGTTGCCGCGTTGCGGTCGCTTACTGCGTGAGAGCAGCTGAGCCTGTGTGAGAGCGCTCTCCCTGTAGTGTAGGCCGCTTGACACCGCAGCGTGCGCACGTCCAGCGCGATTTGCGAGGCCCAGGCATCCCGGTTCATCACATCCGTGCAGTCGTGCAGTCGTGCGGTCGTCGCGCAACGCTACAAAATGCTGCGCATCGTCCGACGCCTGGCCGGTCATAGCAAGTGGGCCAACATCCGCCACAAGAAAGGTGGAAAAGACGCGGCGAAGGCCGACCAGTTTCAGAAACTCGCAAAGGTCATCGAAACGTCCTCAAAACTCGCGGGCGGCGACCGGTCGCACCCCGCGCTCGCCTCGGCGCTCTCGCGCGCGAAAGATGCGCGAATGCCCAGGAAGACGGTCGACGCCGCCGTCACGCGCGGCGGCGCGGACAAGAGTGCGGGCGCGGGCCTGGAAGAACTCTACTACGAAGGCACGCTTCCGGGCGGTGTGGGCGTTATTGTTGACGCTCTCTCGGACAACAAGAACCGCACCGCCGGCGAAGTGCGCGCGACGTTCAAAAAGCACGGCGGCGCTCTCGGCGCGCCCGGCAGCGTCGCGTGGAATTGGTCGCGCGTCGCCGAAATTCGGCCGGCGGTGCCCGTCGACGAGGAGAAACTCTTCGAGGTCGCGGTCGAGGCGGGCGCGGACGACGTCGTCGACGACGCCGTCTTCGCCGACCCCGCGTTGTCGGCGTCCATCCGCGACGCGCTGGACGCCGCGGGGTTCGTGGTCGAAGCGTCGGACCGGATATGGATCCCCGCGGACCGCGTCGACGCGCCCGCGCCGCATGCAGCCCTCGACGCGCTCGACGCGCTCGACGACACCACTGCCGTCTGGCACAACGCAAGTAGTTAATAATGTATGTCTTAAGATCCTCTACTCGCCCGCCGCACGCCGTCGTTCACCTCCTCGAGGCCGCTCATCGGCGGCACGTAGCCCCGTTTCTGGGCCTCGCGGCCGAGGTCCTCCATGAAGGACGCGTGTTGGTCGGGGAATCGGAAAGACACCTTGAGTTGCGACGTCTTCTTCGAGAATTTGGCCTCGGTCCTTCGCGGGTCCACCGGCGCCGCGAACCTAACAACAAGGTCGTCGTGGCCGGGTACCACGATGCGACACCGCTGGCCGTCGCAGTCCAGATCCTTGGCGCGCGCGCCGGGCGGCAGCGCGACCGTCAGCTCGTAGCCACTTTCGGTCGCCTGGAGCGCGTGGTCCGGCGTGTTCGCGACGGGTTCCTCCTCGTCGATGTCGTCGTCCTCGAGGTCGAGGTCCTCGAGGGCCTCCGCCGCGACGGGGTCGCTCCAGCCGCCGCCGTCGTCGTCGTCCGCGTCCGCCGCGACGGGCGCGCTCCAGCCCTCGTCGTCGTCGTCGGCCGCGCCGGCGGCGGACCCGAAGGCCTCCGCGAACGCGCTATCCAGATTGTCGCCGTCGTCATGGACGACGGCGACGTTGCCGCCGCCCGTCGTCGGCTTCGGTGGCGCGGGCTTCGGCGTCGTCTTCGGCTTCGACTTCGGCTTCGAAGCGCCGCCGGCGCGCCGTTTCCGCCGCGCCTCGACGGCCGCGCGCACGCCCGCGAAGGCCGGGTCGCTCCGTAATGCTTTCACGGCCCGCTTCGCGTCGTCCGGCAGGCGCTCCACGGCGTCGGCGCTCATGCCCATCGATCGCTCCGCGGCGTCGAGCTGCGAGTCGTCGAGAGTGTCCTCGTCTTCTTTGAGCGCAGCCTTCATCTCCTTCGACGCCTCGTCGACCAACCCGAGTTTGACACAGGCCTCGCGGATCTCCCCGAAGGCCGCGCCCTCGCGCACGCCTCGTAATTTTTCACCTGCTGTAGGGTCAGCACTACAAGCCGCGTCGACCTGGGCCTCGCTCATGGTCATGGCCGCCGCGACCGCGCGCAACATGTCCTCGTCGACCTCGAGCCGGTCCGCCGCCTCCTGGATCGGCGTGCGCTTCTTATTAGTTCTGGCTTGACGCTTCTTTTCTCGTTCTTTCTTGAGTTGTGCCGCCTTTGTTGAGGCAGCGTCAGAGCGCTCTTTCTGCACCATCTCGACGCGCCGCTTCACGGCCTCGACCGACAGCGCGGCCTGGCGGTAGGGCGCGAACTCAGAACTCCCGAGCATCATGTCGACTTTCTGGCGCACGGGGCCCGCCTCGAGCGAGGCTTTCTGGGCTTCGCTGAAGCACATCGACTGCGCGACTAAACGTAGCACATCAAATACTAAATCTTGTGCTTTAGCCACCTTCTGGAGCTCGCCGTCGACGGCCTCCATGGTTTTGGCAGCTGATTGCTCGCTTTGGCAGCTGCTTTTGCAGCTGCTATCGAAGGCAGCAGCTAGCTTTTGCTGTGCAGCAGTGAGCTGTTGGGAAATGTGAAGTTCTCGTACGAGCTCACAACAAATGCGTCTATATCTCGGGCGTTCAGGCTTATTTGGCTTGGATGTCTCCAGTTTTTTGGCAGCATCGATGCCCGCACGGACCAACGCTCGATGGGTCACACGGGGACCATTTTTTCTCAACATCGGTGCGGGGATACTTGTAAAACTGGTTCTAGTACGTTTATGCACGCTAGTTTCGCTCCGCCGCGGCCGCGCGCGTTTGAAATCTCTGCAACAGCAGAGCGCGCGCTAGGCTCTGACAGCGTCGCCTGGACTAGCTCCAGCGCGGCCACAGGTCCGCGCGCGCCCGCAGCTCAAAGCGGCGCGCCAGAGACCGATCCGCCCACGCGCTCCGCCAGGGTCAGCGCGCACGCGCAGCCATGGACATCCGCAACTTCTTCGCCAAGAAGCCGGCCAAGGCGCCGGCCGCCGCGCCGCCGCCCGCCACGCAGAAGCCGAAGGCGCCCGCGGCCGCGCCCAAGGTCTCGCCCGAGGCCGCTGCGCCCCCGAAGCCCGCGTCGCCGAACCCGTCTCCCGCGAAGGCGCCGCGCGCCGCCAAGTCGCCGCCGAAGGCCAAGTCGCCGGCCAAGGCCACGGCGAGCGCCCACTTCGACGAGAAGCCGAAGAAGCGCAAGGCCGCCGACGTGCTAGGCTTCACGGATGAAAAAGAAGACTCCGATTCCGACGTGGAGATGGGTGCTACCATTCCACCACCGTCGCCCGAGAAAAAACCTCAAAAGAAGAAGAAGACGGCGGGTTTAATTGATGCGGCCGGCTTCTTCGGGGGCAAAGAAGCGGTGCCCGAGGTCGTTAAACCCGCCGTACAGCAGAAGAAGGAACAAACTTTTAAACCGTTACCGAAGAAGGCGCCCGCGGAGCCGCAGTTAGCCTTGACGGGAACGACGTTCGTGTTCACGGGTGTCCTGGCGGGCGACGACGTGACGCGCGAGCTCGCTGAAGACATGATTAAGGAGAGAGGCGGCAAGTGCACTGGTGCAGTTTCTGGGAGGACGAACTATGTGGTCTGTGGCGAGTTACTAGAAGACGGCCGACCTGTGGAAGAAGGGTCGAAGTTCCGAGCGGCCGAAGATAAGAAAACTACTCTCATCAGAGGAGCAAGGGCCTTCAAGCAGTTCTTGCAGGACGCCGACGCGAAGTTCAAGGACAAGGCGCCTCCCGTCAAGGCCTTACCAGCTCTAGAGAGACCCAAAGCGGCCCCGGGATTGTGGGCGGACCGCCACAAGCCGAAGCAGAACAAGGAGATGATGGGGAACGGCGACATTCGTTCGAAGCTCGGGAAGTGGCTGGACCAGTGGGAGCGCGTGCACCTCGGCGACCCGAAGAAGCGCATCAAGCCCAAACATGAACCGCAGAACCCGTCGGCTCGAGCAGCTTTGTTATCAGGACCGCCGGGCATCGGCAAGAGCACGATGGCCGCTTTATTATGTGAGCAAAGAGGCTTCGAAGTCGTCGAGTACAACGCCTCTGATACACGTAGTAAGAAGTCGATAGAAGGTGGGTTGGCCGACGCTCTGGGTTGTGGTTCTCTCTTCGGCAAGAAGGGCGGCCAAAGACGTAGGAGGTGCGTCATCATGGACGAAGTTGATGGTTTGTCGGCTTCTGATAGGGGTGGAAGCGCGGCATTGATCAAATTGATCAAGACCACGGCCACGCCGATCATCTGCATCTGCAACGATCGTCAAAGCCCAAAGGTGAAATCTTTGGCGAACCATTGTTATGATTTGCGGTGTAAGCGACCGATGAAGCAGATCGTCGCGAAAAGATTAGTTGCTGTAGCAGCAGCCGAAGGCTTAACTCTAGAGCAGAACGCCGCGGAACTGCTCGTGGACTCCTGCGGTAATGATATCAGACAGTGCCTCAACGCGCTGCAGATGTGGACCCAATCGAACGCTTCGGGCAAGGCGACCTACGGCGACATGAAGGGCCGCATCTCTGCTATTTCTAAAGATGAAATGCAGCGCGCGTCGACCTTCGACGCGGCAAAAATGATCCTGAGCGACCACCAGCGCAAGTCCCACATCGATAGGGTCGAGGCGTTCTTCCACGACTATACGGCCATGCCCCTCATGGTCCAGCAGAGTTACATTCAAGCTGCTATGAACGCGAAGGAGGGCGGGAAGCCGCTGTCGCAGTTGGGGAAGTTGGAGCGGATTTCTGAGGCGGCCGAGCGACTGTCAGATGTGGACTTAATAGATAGACGGATCCGCCAGGACCAGGACTGGTCCCTGTTACCGTTGCAGGCGTCGACGACGGTCGGCGTCGGCGCGACCGTGGGAGGCTTCTGCATGAACCCCCAGTTCTCGCAGTGGTTTGGCAAGAACAGTACGACGCAGAAGAATCGAAGGCAGTGCGCGGATTTGTCGTATAGGTTGGGGCATCGCGTCTCTGCCGGAAGGGAAGCGGTCCGACGCGACTACTTAGGACCGCTGTTAAGGCACGTGTCGGCGCCTTTGTTAGCTGGAGACGCGTCGGGCACGATAGAAAGGTTAGACGCGTACGGCCTGTCGCGGGACGACCTCATGGAAACTTTACCAGATCTGGAACTCCATGACAAGGACAAGCCCAAGCTCTTCGCGTCGCTCGATGCGAAGGCTAAATCAGCCTTTACGAGAGCGTACAATTCCGTAGGCCACTCGGCGCAGGGCCTCCAGCCGGCCTCGATGGTCGTCAAAAAGAAGCGCAAGAAGTCTTCTACGGACGCCATGCAGGTGGACGACGACGACTACGTCTCCGAGGAGGACGAGGAGGAGGTCGACGTGTCGCAGCTCTTCGCGAAGAAGAAGCGCAAGGCGCCTTCCAAGAAGCCGGCCGCGCGCAAGAAGAAGAAGTAGGCCTCTCTCTCCCTCTCGTAACTTATGTCTCGCTGACTCATTGCTAGGGCCGCGTCGACGCCGTCGACGCGTCGTCGGAGATGGGAAAACCCGTTCGCACTCGCGCTGCTCGAGCTTTGGGCAGCCTCTCTGCCGCAAATTCGCCTTTATAAATCACTTTGGGGGCAGCCAAGAAACGTCATGGCCTCCCTCGAAGAGGCCACGCACCAGAGAAGGGTGTTCGCGTGGCAGGGCGCGGACACGGAGCCCCTGACCGGCACCGAGGCCGACAGCCCCGGAGCAGGCTGGACGATTTCGAGGGACGACGTCGTCGTGCTCATCGAGCAGCTGCGCAACGCCGCCGGCGCGGTCGTGGCCTTCGTCGAGCTGCAGGTCGATGGGAAACGCACGACGCACCGCGGCTGGGTCGACCCCGCTTCCCTGAAGCGGCGCCCGGGCGACGAGACGGAGGACGAGTTGGCATTGCGGCGCGAGCAGCTGGCGGACATTGCGGGAGAGCACCTCGCGGGCCGCGAGTACACCGAGGCGTACCACGCGTTTGGCGAAGCCATCGCGGCGGACCCGGCGAACCACCTCCTGTACGGCGACCGCGCCCTCTGCTGCGCGCGGCTTCACAAGGAGACGCCGTCACCGGAACTCCGGGCCGCGGGCTTGAAGGACGCGGAGACGTGCGTGGAATTGGAGCCGACGTGTCTCCGCGGCCACGAGCGGCTCGTGACGATGCTCGCGCTCTGCACAGAAGCGGGCGAGACCGATCACAAGACCCTCGAGGCCGCCGTCCGGCGGGGTCTGAGCGTCGACGCGGCGAGCGTATCCTTGCGACGCGCGTTACAAGAGCTCCGCGACGCCGGCGTCTCCCTAGATACGACGCTGGCGCCGACGGACAGCGAGCTCGCTGACGCAGCAAAGGCGGCCGCGCCGAAGACGCGGGGCGCGGAGCGCTTCGCCCGGGGCGACTTCGCGAACGCCGCGGACAAGTACAGGGCCGCCCTGGCGTGGGACGCGACCGACCCTCGCATCTGGGCGAACCGGGCCGCGTGCTTCTCGCGGCGGGGGCGGTTTGACGAGGCGCTGCGCGACGCGGAGTACGCGTGCCGCTTGTGCCCGCGCGGGGCCCGGGCCCGCTATCGGCTCGCGGAGGCGCGGCTCGGGCAGGGGCGCGTCGGCGACGCGCGCGAAGCGTGCGACGCGGGGCTGCTCCTGGATTGCGACGAGAAGTTGCGGAGGGACCTGGTTGCGCTGAGGGAGCGGTGTTGTTGATGTTGGGGACTGCTAAATGTTTGTTGTCATCTTACATCAGTAGTACCCCGCATGGAACGCGTAGGCGACGATCTTCCGGAGGACCTCGGGCGGGAGGTGCCTCAGCGGCGAGAGGCGGCGGCGCGAGCGGCGGCATCCGTCGGTTTGGTCCTTTGGCGCGAGCATGGCAGTGAGCTGGTCGAGGTGGTGGCGCTCGTAGTCCGCCCAGCCTCCGGCGGCAATCACTTTTTGGAGATACGGGTGGTCTGTCTCTGCGGGGATTTCGGCTCCGGCGCGCAGGAGGATAGGATACATGCGGTCGACCCCCGGCGGGGGTAATTGAGCGGCGTAATTGAATGAAAGATGAAGGGGCGTCATCCCATTCACGTTCACCAGCGGTGCGGCGATGCGCGGGCGCCCCTCGAGTCCTTCCGCTTGTCGCAAATCCTGAGCTTCGGTCCTGCGCGGCGTCCGAATCTACGCCGTCGCGGCGGTCTCTTATGCGTGTGTCGCGTTCGATGGTGTCATTTTGCGCACAGGGGGACTTGTTGTCGCGGAGGATTCGGACGGCGAGGACGTCGCGTTATTCGAGGACATTATCCGCGTCGAGAAAAAATTCTACGGCGACTGGTCGAAGGAGACGCGGCAGTTACTCGCGGACGGCGACGCGCTCGCGGCGTACAAACGCCGCGCGTTCGACCTCTACCGGCAGCGGTTCGCGCCCGAGGCGTTGCTCCGCCGCGTCGACGCGTGGAACGAGCGCGGCGCGCCGGACGGCTGGCAGGATTCATAAACTTTTAAACCTACCCAGCAATAGCATCCCGCGCCAGCCCCCTGAGCCGCGTACACAGCTCCGGCGTTTCCGCGCAAACGCATGACCGGGAGAGCAGGTCGAAGGCCTCGCCTGATGTAGGCGGCTTCGACGAGTCGCCGGGCAGCGCTCTTCGGCCGTCGACCATCTCGATGGTGCAGCCCGCCTCGCGCGCCACGAGCGTGCCCGCGCACCAATCCCACGGCTTCGGGCAGTCTCTTTCAACTAATCCAATAACCATTGAAGAAGCGCGACCCGTAGCCACGTAGCACAGATTCAGCACGGTCGAGCCCAGGATCCGCACGGCGCGCACGTTCTTGTCCAACAGCGACGCGTACAGGCGCGCGAGCGGCTTCGCGGCCGGGCCGCGCTCGTAGCCGAGATCCGTCAGGACAGTGTACGCCGACAGGTCCGCCGACGGCGGCGCCGCCGCGACTTTAAGGCGTCGCCCGTTGAGGTACGCCCCCTCGCCGGCCGCCGCGACCCAGAGCTCGTCGCGGTACGGGTCCAGGACGACGCCGAGCCGCGGCACGCCGCGCACGGCCATCCCGATCGACACGACGCTGCAGGGCAGGCCGTGCACGAAGTTCTGCGTGCCGTCGATCGGATCAACAATCCACGTCGGGACGTCGTCGTCATCCAGCACGGGGATCACGCCGTTCGCCGAGCACGACTCCTCGCCGACGACTCGGTGCGTCGGGAAGGCGGCGCCAAGACCCTCAACAACAAGCCGTTCGTTGGCCTCATCCGTCGCCGTGCAGGGGTCGATGCCACCGTCGCCGTCCTTCCAGATCGTCGTGCGCGCCTTCGTGTCGGCCTCGCGCATCGCGCGGCCGCAGCGCCGCGCGAGCCGGATCGCGACCGCCGCCTCCTTGCGGTAGTTTTGGATCTCGCGCGGTGGCGCCCGGTTTCTTAGCCATTGCAGCGACAGCGCCACGGTCGGAAGTAGTGCCAGCGCGAGGGCTAGGCGCGTTGTGGTCTCCATGCTCTCCGGCACAGGCCTCTCTCTGTGCGTGTTTTTGGCTGCCACTGCTGCTCACAGCGCGTGGCAGAGATACGATATATCACAAGAACGTGTAAAAGTGATCCGTGATGGCTGATTCGACCACTAAGCCGACAAGGCAGTCTGCGCTAGTGTCTTACAGGACGCTAGCTCCAGCAGTTTTTACCGGCTTAAAACGATGAACCCCCAATCTTAGGTCATGAAGAAATTACCCCTGATTCTCTGCGGCGTCGCCGCCGCAGAAATTGTGGCAAGACCATCAATATGCATCGACCCACCACCCCAGTCAAGCAACTCATCACTCGACGCCGTCGTCGAGCGCGCATTGGCAAAACTCGCCGCGCCGTCGCTCTCGTGGCAAAGTTTCATGCGCGGCGCTAATCTCGCGGATAAAGCCGTCGCGGTCGTCCGCGTCCGCGACGCGCCCGGGCCGCCGGCGTCGACGCTCGTCTACCTCACGACGGCGTGCACGCCGTGCCACCTTCATTACTTGCGCGCTTGTTGGCCGACCGCGCTCCGGAGATCTGTGCTCGCGGAGGCCGATGTCCTGACATACGCGGGATGCCGAGGCGCAGCCTCGTGGAGCTCTTGGGCGCACGCCCTCGCGGCGCTCCCTGTACGTAATGTGACGCTCGCCTGGACGCGGTGGAACCCGGGCTACCAGGAAGGAGCGATGGCGGCGGTGATGGTCGCTGCGCGCAAAGGCTGGTTCGACAGCTATGCGTGGATCCTGCGAGCAAACCCGGACGTTCGCATCGAAGACGGCTCGTTCCTCGCGGCGCGCCTGCGCAAACCGACGGTCGACGCGGTGCTCGTGCGGTGCCGGCCGCGCGCGCCGTCGATCTGCACGGACTTTTTCGCGGCGCGACCAAGTGCGACGAATCACTCGGCCTGGGGCCGGAGCCGGAAGAAAAACGGTCGAATCAACAACGTGCCGGCTCAGCGTCCCGGAGTTCGCTTCGACTTGCCGCGTCGATCGATGGCGTCGGGCTTACCGGTCGATGGACGCAGGAGCTCTCCGCGTACAACGTCTTCCGGGCCGCCATCGACGGCGGGCGCGCGACGGTCTGGAATGTCGAGCGTGCGTACCGGACGGGGCGCGGCCGCGGCTGCCGCGTCGGCGGGCGGGGCATCTATCACGACCACGCGCTGTGTCGACGGCCGCGGATCGGTGCGTAAGTTTTGT
>Ga0209404_10001031_pt1 | contig 19918 bp, 17 predicted proteins | sample TroAtlMetagenome_2_FD_187447 | JGI IMG/M metagenome (GOLD analysis project Ga0209404, IMG submission 187447) | Marine eukaryotic phytoplankton communities from Atlantic Ocean - Tropical Atlantic ANT8 Metagenome (SPAdes) (version 2) | ecosystem: Environmental > Aquatic > Marine > Oceanic...
CTTCTTCTGCCGGAGCTTCTTCTTCTGCCGGAGCTTCTTCTTCTGCCGGAGCTTCTTCTTCTGCCGGAGCTTCTTCTTCTGCCGGAGCTTCTTCTTCAGCCGGAGCTTCTTCTTCTGCCGGAGTTTCTTCTTCAGCCGGAGCTTCTTCTTCTGCGGGAGTTTCTTCTTCTATAACGGCGGCGGCTGCTGCCTGTTGTGCCTGGGCTTCCGCTTCGGAGGTTGCGATTGACTTTTGACGTTTTCGTTCTTCCACAGCAGCTACTTCAGCTTCCTCAGCACGAGTCTCGGCTTGTTCCACAATGTGGTCGACTTGTTCCATGGATAGTCCGCCCATTTCAGCCAGAGCATCTGGTTCAATCACTGACAGGTCATCATAGGACAGGTAACCCTGTTCCACCAACGCCGCAGCTAGATCGTCATCAACACCATCAAGGGCTGAGTAGCCAGCCACAGCTCGATCGATTTGCGTATCCAATTCCTCAGCGGTCATGATTTCGATGTCCCAGCCAGAGAGCTTCGAAGCTAAACGGACATTTTGTCCTCGGCGACCAATTGCAAGTGACAGTTGATCTTCTCGAACCAGAACGATGGCGCGACCGATCATATCGCAGAGCAATACTTGATCAACTTCGGCTGGTTGTAAAGCATTCGGGATCATGATTTCCGGATCGTCATCCCAGCGAACGATATCGATTCTTTCGCCGTTTAATTCATCGACAATACTGCGAATCCGGTTGCCACGTACTCCGACACAAGCACCGACGCAGTCGACACGACTGTCGGTACTACTCACGGCAACTTTACTTCGGTATCCAGGTTCACGAGAAAGTGCGTTGATTGAAATCACACCTTCCGAGATTTCCGGAATTTCCTGTTCGAACAGACGTTGTACGAAACGTGGGCGAGTTCGGCTTAGAACGACCTTAACGCGAGTGCCCTGAGGGCGGACTTCGCATACCATTGCCCGGATGCGTTCACCACTGTGATGAGATTCACCTGAAATCTGCTCACTCCGCGGGAGGATCGCTTCGACATTGTTCAACTGAACAGTGATCAATGAGTTTTCCACGCGTTGGACGGAACCGTTAACAATCTGGTCTTCTAATTCGAGGAATTCTTCGACAAGTGAATCTCGTTCGGCTTCACGAATTTTTTGGATGATGACCTGTTTGGCCGTCTGTGCACCGATACGGCCGATCATTTCTGCAGGATCTAATGGTTCGCCGTCGAGCGTAGCTGCAAGTGCCCCGTTATCACGATCCACAGTCACTAAAACATCCGATGTGTCACCGTATTGGCGTCGAGCAGCTGAGGCAAAAGCTGATTCAATTGCTCGGAACACAACTTCAGTATCGATATTTTTATCGCGGTGAAGCGAATCAACGATACGTAGAATTTGATCTGGATCCATCGGATTTAAACCTTTTTTCGTGTGTTTGACGTCATTAAGGCGCCATAAACGCTATGTTTTTGATTCTTTATCGACACAAACGAAAATGCCGTCGGCTAGTTTATCTCCAAGATGTACTAAGGTTTGCTGAATACAGCCTTGTCTTAGTAGACATTGGAAATATCCCAACCGCCGGCAGTTTTTTGGCATTTAACACTTTTATATAAGTGTTAAACACGTTTTACACGTGTGCCGGGCGGATATTCCGCGCTCTCAATTTAAGTGGTTGTCTTTAGGACATACACGCACCTACTGTTTTTGAGGGTTGAATCCTATTCAGAGTACCTCTGGAAACAGAAAGTGTCAACCTGTAGAAGCTTGAAGAATTGCTCACTAAGTAGACCGAAATGTGCCAAAATCAGTACAATCCGAGTAGTCGGAAGATAGGAGAATCTTGAATTAGGAAGGCCACAACGTAAAAACGTTGAAGAACTGACTTTTTACACCCAAAACAAATCCGAATCTTACATTAGAGAAGATTTAGCTTATGAAGGTTTTGACAATGACCGCGCTTGCCTGACCTTGAGGCGTGACACTCAGGTTAATAAAGCTACTACCAGCGGGGATATCAGTGGCATTAGTCACAAAAATGTCACATGCCGGATCGGGAGTATCGTAGTTCAAGGTGCGAAAGAGGAAACCTTTTCGGAGAGCTTCAAGGCTACTAATCAACTCAACGGCTCCGCTCCCAGCCCCCATATTTCCTGTATAGCTTTTAAGTGCCACAACGGGTTTTTGGTTTCCAAAAGCAGCGTTAATTGCCCTGGCTTCGGCACGGTCTGTTGCGATTTTAGAGATGCCATGTGCATTGACATGGCCGATTTGGTCGGCGGTCATTCCAGCGGCATTCAAGGCCTGTTCAATGACATTGGAGATAGCCTGTTCAAACTGAGGTGTAAAATCAGTGTTGATGACCGTGGAGGAACCAAAACCGACAATCTCACCATAAATCTTGGCTTCACGTTCCAAGGCATGTTCCAATCGCTCAAGGACGAACGATCCGGCGCCTTCACCGATGACCATGCCTTCTCGATCTTTTTCAAATGGACGTGAAGCTTTATCAGCTTCGAATCGGTTAGAAGCCAAGACTTCCTGACGGTTGACGTAGACAGTTCTTAGAGGATGAATTCTGGTTCCGGTAGCACCCGAAATCATCAAATCGGCATCCCCTCGCTGGATGGTGCAAATTGCTTCACCAATCGCGAGGTTGGAGGACGCCTCTCGCATTGTCAGTGAATTACTTGGACCTCGCAGGTCATTGTAGATGCCAATATGACTGGCCGGCATATTGGGGAGGTATTTAAGAAGCCACAGAGGATTCAGATTTGGCATTCCATTTTCTGCCCAATTGTCAAACTCAAATCCACCGTCATCGTCAAGACTGGCACGGACTCCTTCTCGGAATTCCTGAGGATGACTGAGAATATAGTCACATCCATAAACAATTCCGATTCGATCCGGGTTATAGACTTCCGGATTCAACCCGGCGTCATTCAGGGCGTGTTGAGCGGAGGCGACCCCCATTTGGATTTCACGACACATAAGGCGGCTACCTTTTTTGATAGCTCGCATCGTCGTTTTTTCCAGAGGGCCGTAATTGTCAATATTTCCCGTAAAGTCCCACGCTTCACCACCATAAGAGGCGAGCAGATGTTCATAGGGAATCTGTTCAAGGGTTCGTATGCCGGACTGCTGAGTATCCAGAGCTACTGAGAGCTGATCGATCGTGTTGCCGAGCGCACTAATCTGTCCGAGACCAGTGATGACGATTCGTGTTTGATTCTCTGACATGAATAGTTGTGCCGATCGCCTTAGGGAATAAATCGTTTAACGACGATGGATGCGTTGTGTCCCCCAAACCCAAAACTATTGCTCATGGCAATATCCAGATCACGCTCCTGTGGAACATTCGGCGTATAGTTGAGGTCACATTCCGGATCTTGATTATCCAGATTAATCGTTGGCGGAATAAGTCGGTTTTGAATTGCTTTCGCCGTGATGACCAACTCAATTCCCCCACTCGCTCCGAGTGAGTGACCAAGTGAGCTTTTGGTACTTGAAATGTTGAGTCCGTAAGCATGGTCACCGAAGACTACTTTGACTGCCTGCGTTTCGGCTTTGTCTCCCAATGGAGTACTCGTTCCGTGGGCATTCAGATACTGAACGTCTTCTGGCCCGATAGCCGCATCATCCAGTGCATTTTGCATGGCTTTGCTGGCTCCCATGCCTGCCGGATCGGGTTGGGTGATATGACCCGCATCGCAACTTGCACCGTAACCGATGACTTCACAGTAGATTCTTGCATCCCGCTCCAGAGCATGTTCCAATTCTTCAAAGACTAGAATTCCCGCTCCTTCACTCAAGACAAATCCATCTCGGTCGATATCAAATGGACGTGATGCCCGAGCGGGCTCATCATTGCGACGTGACAACGCTTTCATATTTTGGAAAGCACTGATACCCATACCGGTCATGGCAGCTTCTGTACCACCCGTGACGACAATATCAGAGATTCCATTTTGGATCATCTGTAACGCATCGCCCATAGCGTTATTAGCTGATGCACATGCTGTAGCTACAGCAAAGTTGGGACCCCGCAGCCCAAATCGGATTGCCAGATTTCCTCCTGCTGCGTTCAGCATCAGCTTCGGAATGGTCATAGGAGAGACACGGTCAGGACCCTTATTAAGTAAGCGTCCGACTTGTGTTTCAATTTCGTTCAGACCACCGATCCCGGAACCAAGAACGACACCGCAACGATGCACATTTTCGTTTTCGAAATCCAGACCAGAATCTTCTACTGCTTGCGTGCCGGCAACCAAAGCAAACTGAGTGAATCGGTCGATTCGCTTGGCTTCTCTGTGTTCAATAACCCCAGAAGGATCCCAGTCATGAACATCTCCACCGATCTTAACTTTAAATAAATCAGTTTCAACACATTCAAGATGGTGAATGCCACTTTCGCCAGCTAGTAGTCGAGCCCATAGGTCTTCGACTTTCTGACTTAAAGACGTTACGACCCCAAGGCCGGTAACGACAACTCGTCGTTTCATTACTATTTACAGCCCTGGATTAACCGTTTTGTTCCAGAAAATCAATTGCCTGACCAACGGTCTGAATTTGCTCAGCCGTGGATTCAGGAATGGTTGTGTCGAACTCTTCTTCCAACTCCATGATCAACTCGACGGTGTCGAGAGAGTCAGCACCAAGGTCGTTTACAAATGAAGTGTCGCGAGTGATTTTGTCTTTATCGACACCAAGCTGCTCGGCAACTACATCAATAACTTTAGCTTCTACTGACACAAGAGGTCTCCTCGTAGTTTTGTATGCGGGTGAAGTCGTTGTGGGGCATCCGACGCCTTCCACCGTGCGCACTTCACACACGCGAATTAAATGTGTATTCAGAAATATCAGAATAGAATAATTCGCCCCTAGTGGTCAAGGTAAGAGCTGAGGTAATTCGTATTCTGAAGATTGTCCAAAACGTGTTTTTTGTCAATAATTGGCTTTGGAACCGTGTTGTTAGCCTGTCATTCCGCCATCTACGGTCAGAGTTTGTCCTGTCACATAAGAGGCAGCCCCACTGGCCAGGAAAGTAACACAAGCGGCAACGTCGGCAACTTGTCCCAGTTTACGGGCTGGAATACCGGCTTTGGCCTGCTTCAGAATGTCGTCACTGAGGACGGATGTCATTTCTGTAACGATGAATCCTGGAGCAACGCAGTTTACCGTGACATTTCTACGTGAAATTTCACGACTAAAACTTCTGGTCATTCCAATTAGACCGGCTTTAGATGCTGAATAGTTGGTTTGCCCGGCATTTCCCTGCAATCCGGAGACGCTTGACATATTGATGATTCGACCATAGCGAGCAGACATCATGTGTCTGGAAACAGCTCGCATAAACAGAAATGCGCCCCGCAGGTTGGTGTCGATCACGGTATCAAATTCCTCGTCAGACATTCGGGGAAGTAATGTGTCTCGAGTGATCCCGGCGTTGTTCACAAGAATGTCGATGCTTCCCCATTCGTCTGCGATTTGATCGACGACTTTGTCAACACTTTCACGATCCGTAACGCTACAGGCAAAGGCCGCAGCCTGGCCACCGACGGCTTCGATTTCCGAGACCGTTGCAGCCAGCTTTTCAGCGTTTCGGGCAAGACAGGCAACTCGTGCTCCGTTTCGTGCTAATTCGAGTGCACATGCTTTCCCGATTCCCTGAGAGGCACCGGTGACGATGGCAACCTGACCGGACAGATCGACGTTGATATGGTTATTTTTTTCTTCTGACATGTCCTCATTTTCCTATGTAATTTCACCATCACTGTTTGCTGGTGAATTGATCGATGGATCTTAATTCTAATCTGAGAGCCGAAGATATAACAACAGGGGCTAGGGCCTCAAATGAATAGGTCATTCTTTTTAGCAGGAGATGTTTTCGCAGGGAACTTTGCGAGCAATTCTTTTGAGCAGGCCGCGTAAGACTCGCCCCGGGCCAATTTCATAGAATTGCTCCGTACTATCGGCCAATAGTTTGTTCATAGAATCTTCCCAAAGAACAGGGGAGACGACCTGTTGTAGTAGCAGCTGGCGAATTTCTTCCGGATCATCATGAGCTTGAGCGTCGACGTTTGAGATGACTGGAATGCGGGGAGCCTGTAACGTGACATTCTCTAAGACACCGGTTAGACGCTCGACAGCCGGTTGCATGAGCGGAGTGTGAAAGGCACCTGCAACAGTCAGTGGCATTACCATGCGGGCTCCCGCCTCGTTAGCGGGTTCTTCCAGACGCCCACAGGCCTGTGAATGACCTGAAACCACGATGTTGCCAGGACATAAGTAGTTTGCTAGCTGCAGTACTTCATCGTCCTGACGTACCTGATCGACCACCGCTTCCACCTTATCTTTTTCCAAACCGACGATGCTGACCATACCGCTCTGAGTTAGCTCCGCAGCTGCCTGCATCGCTAAACCACGTTCTTGTACCACGCGTAGACCATCTTCAAAAGACATAACATCCGCAAAAACCAAGGCGGTATATTCGCCAAGGCTCAATCCTGCCGTTGCAGCACATGATTCGACTAACATGGCATTGTCTTGTTTCAAAGCTTCTAATGCAGCCAAGCTTGCTACAAAAATAGCGGGTTGGCTATGGTCCGTCATGTTCAGCCTCTCAGCTGGGCCAGAAATACACAATTCAGCAAGATCATATCCCAGTACTTCACTGGCTTTATCGAATAGTGCTTTGGCAGCGGGGACATTGGCGACTAAATCCTGAGCCATACCGACAGCCTGAGCTCCCTGACCTGGAAATAGAAATGCGATTTTACTCATAGCTTACTTATACCTGCGTGTGAATCCGTGAATTGATTTGCTAATCATAAAAAACCGATCCGCTGCAGAGACCGTTTTTTCGAATTACCCGGAGGACAGTTCGTCGGGAAGAGAGCAGATCAGGATTGAATCGTATGTTTGAATCTTAAGAACTATCTAGCAGCAGTCCTTGCCAACAAAGCTGACAAGCATGCAACAGTATATGAGTTCACACACTTTTAAGTGCGAAGCTTCAACTACTCGTCACCGGTTGCTGAGAATCGTCGATCTTTTTCAAGGTATATGCCACATTGAGGACATACCGTATGCGAAGGGATCGGGTGACCACAGGCTTTACAAGGGCTCAATTGCCGACTTGTTAGAAAGTCGTGGCTACGTCGCTTGTTGGAACGCGAGTTGGAGTGTTTTCTTTTTGGTACCGCCATGATGACACCTGACGCAATTAATGATTCACATATCGAGGGAACTAATTGGTTTATCAGTGCAAACGCACATTCATTGACCACTAAGAACTCTCTGACAATCGTTCAAGGAGATTGGCCGCACCACTATCGGCGACCAAAGACCTTGGGTAAAGAAGTAATCCTAAAACTGCATTCGAAAGCTGTCAACCAGCTAAATCGAGTCAAACTAATCAAGTTTGGGTGGATTAGGTGGTTTTTTACCGGCACTGGAAGGGGATTCTCGGCTACGATGGATCCGGGTCTGCCTCGTGTTCCTCTTCGACGCTGATCTCGTCGGCAGAGATATCGGTGATACCGAGGTGGTCAAGCCCTTTTTGGGTGACCATCCGACCTCGGGGACTACGAATGACTAGTTCAGAACGGAGTAAGAAAGGTTCCACTTCATCGGTTAAAGTGTCCAATGCGACGTTCATTGTGTGCCCAATCGCTTCGATTCCAGCCGGACCTCCCATGAACACTCGCGTAATCGTCTCCAAATACTTACGATCAAGTCGGTCGAGTCCCAAGGTATCGACTTCCCACATCTCGAGTGCTTTCAGAGTGATTTCCGGAGTCAGTTTCCCATGCTCTTTAGCAGTCGAGTAATCTCGTACACAAAGTAAACGATTATTAGCAATGCGTGGTGTACTGCGACTACGTCGTGCAATTTCTAATGCGGATTCGTCATCGATGTCCATCTTCAGTTTGGTGGCATTGCGTTTGACGATTTCAGTCAACTCTTCATCCGTGTAGAAATTCAGATGCTCCCGGAATTGGAAACGATCACGAAGTGGACCGGTTAACATGCCTGCACGAGTTGTTGCCCCAATTAACGTAAACGGCTTGAGTGTCATATTCATGGTACGGGCATTCACGCCTTCACCTAGAATTAGATCGATGCGAAAATCTTCCATGGCCGTATATAAGTATTCTTCGACGGCTGTGGGAATACGATGAATCTCGTCGATAAACAGGATCGATTTTTCCTGTAGATTGGTCAGGTAAGGTAGTAGATCTTTCGGAGCTCGGAGCGAAGCGCCGGTTGCCATCTCGATAGGTACTTCGAGTTCACGTGGGATACATGTGGCAAAGGTTGTTTTTCCTAAGCCTGGCGGACCGTCGAAGAGGATGTGTCCTAACGGTTCTTCACGCTTACGCGCAGCGTCGACGGCAATCATCAGGCGTTCGTACACTTCACGCTGACCGACCATCTCGCCCATCTTTTTGGGACGGAGTGAACGGTCATCGTCATCGGCTGATTCTAAAGGCCCAAGTATTTTTTCCCGGTTCATGAACGAGGACATCCTTGTTATTCAAAACTTCGTGTGAGGCAAGTATAGCAAAAATGCCCGCTCCGCAAACATAACGATTTTACCAGCAATTATGAGATCGCTATTCTCGAGAGGCTCTTGCATACCGTATCCTCTTTAAGACCGGAGTATTGGAATCCGTAGTTAGCCCTTCGTAAAGGCCTTTGGGCCTCATGGTATCATGGTCGACAAATCACTCATGCAATCCCGCCGTATTCTTGGAATTGACCCAGGCGTCAATATCACGGGTTATGGTGTTTTGGATCAGCGAGCTAATAAGTTGGTGATCGTTGAAGCAGGGGTGATTCGAGGTGGTAAAGCAGAACTTCCCGGAAAAATAAAGAGTATCTATGAAGGCACCAAAGAACTCATTGATTCTGTTAATCCTGACCAGGTGGCGATTGAAAAGATTTACTCGCATTACGCTCATCCGATGACTTCGATTATCATGGGACACGCTCGTGGTGTTATTTGTTTGGCGGCATCGCAAAGTGACATACCGCTCTACCACTATGCTTCCACCAAGATAAAAAAAGTGCTCACCGGAAACGGTCGCGCCTCGAAGGAACAGATGCAGGCAGCAATCTGTCGTGAGTTTAATTTGCCAGATCCGCCTGAACCAAATGATGTCGCAGACGCGTTGGCGATTGCGCTTTGTCATGCCTACTTAGGCAAAGAATATTAACACACTTGCCAAGTGCTCATAGAAAGCAAATTATCACATGATCAAATTTGTAACCGGCAGACTGCTAGAAGTTTGTGAAGAGTCTGTGATTATCGAAGTTGGCCCCTTTCAGGTTGAAGTCCTAGTCCCCGACTTTGTGAGACGAAACCTACAAACGATGTCAGGGGAAGATGTTGGTCTGCATACCGTCTTTTATATGGATGGAAATCCTCAAGGAAAAATGACTCCACGGATGGTCGGTTTTCTAAGTAAGACGGAGCTGGAATTTTTCGAGTTGTTTTGTAGCGTAGATGGCGTCGGAGTCAAAAAAGCGTTACGAGCCATGGTGAGGCCAGTGAGGGAAATCGCTCAGGTGATCGAAGACCAGGACGTCAAAGGACTCACCGTTCTGCCGGGAGTTGGACCGGCAATGTCAGAACGGATCATTGCTCGCTTACGCCGTAAGATGGCCAAGTTTGCGCTGTTGGTTACTCGAGACACTGCGGAAGCTGCTGAAATTGAACCAGATATTGTTGAACAGACATACGCTGTCTTACGCAATTTAGGGCATACCGAAGCAGACGCACGCCATTTGGTGGAACGAGCCATTGCTACGGGTGATAAATTTAAGGACGTTGAGTCTTTGATCAATGCGGTTTATCACAGTTCACGCTAATTTGTAACTTTAACCAACGCGCCAACCAGTACCATCCTTACGGTCTTCGATGGTGATACCGATGTTGCCCAGGCCATCTCGGATGCGGTCAGCAATTCCGAAATTTTTGTTGGCGCGGGCTTCTGCGCGTAATGCAATCATTAGCTCCATAAGCTGACCAGTTAATTCATCACTTCCCGAAGTGTCGACTGAAGGGATGGAAAAGATTCCCAGAATCGCACTTAGATTTCGTAATGTTGTTACAGCGGAAGTGAGGTCAGCTTGCTGCTCGTCAGAACAAGACTGGTCGAGGTCGTTCTGGTCTGCAAATCGGTTGATGGTTCGCACTAGATCAAACAGGTCACTGGTCGCTCCACCGGTGTTAAAGTCATCATCCATGTGATTTAGGTAACTTTGACGGTGTGCGTTAATCTGCCGTAGGAATTCGCTATCGTTATTACTCCCGTTATTCTCTTCTCGTAGCAGAGCAGGAATTAGTTCGTAGAAACAATTTCCTGTAATGCGTTTATAACGTTCAAACAGTCGATAGAAAGACTCTAACGCGGTTCCGGCCTCTTGTAAGCCTTCTTCGCTGAAGACGATTGTGCTTCGGTAATGGGTGCGGAGCAGGAAGAAACGGATCCGTTCCCCGCCATGAGTTCCGATCAGGTCAGCTAGTCCGCCCGCTCCTTTACTGCGACTGATCTTTGTTTCCACCGTGGCCTGTGTTTCGGTATCGTCGTCTTGTCGATCACTTCGCCCACCCACTTTTCCTGAGGCACCACCTGCTCGCATGAGCCCATTGTGCATCCAGTATCTCACCAAAGGTTTGCCATGGCAGCATTCACTTTGAGCGAGTTCGTTTTCATGGTGTGGAAAGACAAGGTCAAGTCCACCGCCGTGAATGTCAAACGACTCACCAAGGATGCGACGACTCATTGCCGAACATTCGATGTGCCACCCTGGTCGTCCTTTGCCCCAGGGGCTATCCCAACTCGGTTCATCATCTTTAGCGGACTTCCATAAGGCAAAGTCGCTGGCAGACTTTTTGCGAGATGCTGCTTCACCACCTTCCCCCTGCGCTGCGGCCGCCGTGCGATTGCTTAGCTTGCCATAATTCTGATCTGCATTGACGTCGAAGAAGACATCTCCGTCGACGGCGTAAGCAAATCCTTTGTCGATCAGGTCCTGAGTGAATTGAATGATTTCTCCCATGTTCTCGGTTGCCTTGGGCATGTGGTCGATCTGGTCGACACCGAGCGATGCTAGATTACTGAGGTAATCGTCAGTCATTTCTTTAGCAATGGCATCCATCGAAATCCCACGTTCCCGAGACTTCATGATCAGTTTGTCATCAACATCAGTAATGTTTACGACCAAGGTGACGTCGTACCCGCTGTAGCTTAGATAGCGTTTGATGGTGTCAAAGATGATAGGGCCAACCATATGCCCGATGTGACTCTTGTCATAAACGGTTGGGCCACAAAGATAGATACCGACCTTTCCTTCTTCGAGAGGTTGGAATTCTTCTTTCTGTTTTGACAGGGTGTTGTATACGCGAATCATTAATAATTGCAGAACGTTGATTAAGGGTCAGCGGCTCGGAGTATTGGCTAGACCGGGGCCGAGTATTAGTTACTAACAGAAACCTTGTGCAGTAAGGCTACACATTCCGCCACGATTGCCTCACAGCGTCCAACCGGACCGACTTTTTCACCAGTCTTGCCTTTCACAAAGACTTGACCGTCGTTCAGTCCTAGTATTTTTCTAATGCATTCAATCATGGTGTCTCTACAAGGACTGATTTTAGGCTGAGTTGCAAAAATCACACAATCTAGATTTATGATTTTCCAGCCGGACTCGAGGATTTTTGCGTGTGCCAAACGGAGCATTTCCTGAGAACATCGGTTTTCGTTTTCATTGGCTGTGTCGGGAAACAACGTTCCAATATCACCAAGACAAGCGGCTCCCAGAATAGCATCAGTGATGGCGTGTAGTAGCACATCAGCGTCGCTGTGACCAATCAGATGGAAATCACAATCGATTGTAATTCCCCCCAGTTTCATCGGGCCACCTTCACCAAGCCGGTGGGTATCGTGGCCGAGGCCAATTCGAATTAAGGGGAAGTCAGACATGTTTGTTATGTATTTTGCAGAGCAAGTGTAATGTGTGAAGCAGTAAACGGCCTGGACGTTTCATCATAGTTCAAACCATATAGATTTCATGAATGGTGTGACTTACTAAGGGAATTTACCAAGTGGTCGCACAATTCAGTGTCCAGCCAGTCACGGTCTTCAAGGATTGCTGAACAGTTGGAGACGATGACCCCTTGTTGTGTATCGTCGGTGACAGGAGCTCCGTGTGATCCTTTGATAAGGTTTGCGTCCAGAGGGATACTTTTGGTTTCCATGTCAAAGTGTAATTCAACAGGGTCGTATCCTGGTTTGCGATGAATGTCGACAGTTCGAGCGAATCCCGGCGCCTTGGTATCGTCGAGCCACCAATAGTAAGCCTGCCAACTGTTGGAGGTGGAGACCAGAATGACATCTCCACTTCGTTCGTGATGAAGGCCATACTTTGAACGTTCTTCGTCCACTAGTATTTCCGCGATTCCATCCTGGCCTTCAAACACACGCTGAACCTTTTCGATCGTTTCAGGACAGCGATCTTTTATAAAGATGTGGCTAAACTGATGATCGACCAGAGCCCAGGCGGGGGAATCAAGATCAAGGTGTTCTCCGTCCTCCTGGAATGAAATATTGAGCAGTCCTGCTTCTCGTAAAATACGGTTGGGATAAGTGACGTGATCGACCTCATTAATGACGTACTCGCTGGAGATAATCCAAACCACGTTATCATTCCCGAGTGATTCATCTATGCCTCGGATCATTTTCCCCAGCGCTTCGTCAAGTTCTGTCACGGACTGGAGTGCGGCCGGGCTGTTTGGTCCTAGCTTTTGGGCCGCATAGTCCAGATGGGGAATGTAGATATACGAGAAATGAGGCTTGAAATCGGTAATCGCTTTTACAGCACTTTCAAGAATCCACTGAGAAGATTTGATGTTAGCCAATGGTCCCCAGAAATGCTTTAAGGGGAAGTGCCCAATCGATTCGAGTAAGTCACCGTAGTATTCCTGTGGTTGCGTGTAACACCAAAGGGACTCTGAGCCATCAGGATTATGAACCGGTTTAGGCATGCAGATGTAGTCGGCTCCGCTTCCTTTACTAAGCATTGGGAACCAAGCCAGTGACTTGATGTCAGGGGAGACTTCATGGAGTAAATCCCATATTTGGGGAGCTTCGATCTTATCATTCCAGGCTGTCCACATTTCAACTTCTTTTTTATCACGCCAGTAAAAACCATTGGCAATCACTCCGTGTTCAGAGGGGAGTTTACCGGTTAACATGCTGGCCTGAGCGGGCCAGGTTACAGCAGGAAAGCTGGTAGTGAGCCGTTGCTGTGAACCGTCAGAGACTAATGCCTGAAGGTTTGGCATTTGAGTAAGATCCTGTTGTCGCAAACCGGGAATGGTGCAATAGATAAAGTGTTTCATAGCCTGAATCATTAGTGAGTAAATTTTGTTGGTGGTTAGGTAGCTCGGATTTTTTTCCCAATAATGAGCATTGGAAGTAGTAATGCCAGTGTAACAATGGCGAGCGTGCGATCGCTGACAATCAGTACTACTGAAGCATCAAGAAAAATCAGCGATTTAAGGCAACCAATGACACCCGCCTGAACTTTGGCGGGTACTGGATCAATGACAGCCAACACACAGCGATAGAGTGTGAGCATGCCAAGCAGTCCAATGAGCATGGCAGCAGTGTCTTTGTCCAAACGGAGGTGGTTGGGATGCGGGACGAAACGGGGGAACATTGCAAGACCGTAGAGACCAGCAGACATGATCAGCACACCGAAAGCAAGTAGCCAGCGACTACTTACCTTGGCTTCTGTTCTGGCGAACCAGGTGAGTCCGGCAACGAAAAGTCCGATACTTCCTGCAATGATCAGATGGTGTTGAGAAAATCCCATCACCACCGCTGAATTAGACTGAGCGAGACTCATTCCAAGCAGGATATTGAATGTCCGACAGGCACCCATCGCAAGCGGGGCGATGGGAGTCTGTTTTAGAATCCAGTCATATAAAACGACGCTTAGGGCTACAGCAAAAGCAAGGATGACGCCATTTGTTCCGGCGGCCAGACTACAGAGGATTCCAAGGATGAGTAGGCTCCAACCTAATTTCTTTGCTGCTGCTAGTGAAACCTTCCCCTGAGGTATTGGTCGATTGTGTCGTTCGGCAGTATCCCGTTCTACATCGAAAACGTCATTGAGAACCATACCCGCACAGTAGAGACCAAATGTCGAAGCGAGCAGAGCGATGAGGATACCAAGGTCGTCTGCGGTGAGTCCGATAACACCGTGATCTGCCTGAACCACGAGAAAACCCATCAGGATATTCGCAAAAGCTGTGAAGACGTTGCCGATCCTCATAAGTTTCATATAGGACATCAAATTACTGTTCGAGTTTTTTGTAGTCGCCAAATCGGTTGGTTCAGTATGACTCATGAACTGGCACTCCTGTAACTTTTTAATGCCCGTACAAAGACGCGCCGGCTAAAGAGAAAGCATAGTAAAGTTGCCAAGATCGCAAAGCAAGCCAATTGCCACATTTGTGAAGTCATTGTGTTTAGTGGTCGAGCCATAATGCGAGCCGGGATGTTGACCACGAGCAAGACCGGGATGAGAAATGTAAAGAATGCCCAGAGTGCGATTCCCCAGCCAACCTTGTAGATCTCCATCGGGTAACGTGAAAAGTTGGTGATGTAAAACCAGAAGTTGTATAGCGTCTGGTTTCTACCGAGCCAGACGCTGGTCGATGCAAGTGTGATCATCACACTGTACATGATGACGGTTCCGCAGGCGATGTAGAAGGGGTACATCAGGATGGCTCGCCAATCCAGAACTAATGGCGAATCGATTCTCGTGGTCAGTTGGTAAAGACTGTAGAAGAGTAGGGTGATTCCCATAAATAAGTTTGATAAAGCGGCCCAGTCCACGCGCGGAAATGAGATGACAAATTGCGTATCGATGGGTTTGAGCAGCGCAAAGTCCAGATTCCCGGAACGAATGAGTTCACTAAATTGCTGCGCGTTTGGCATGAAAAAAGTCTGTACCAGACTGTTGATGATCCAGGTGGTGGCCAAAAACACAAAGAACTCGTCTCTTCCCCAGCCCGTCCCCTTGCCGATGGAATCGGTGTATTGGAAAACGATCAGGTAGAAACCAATATTCATGACGGTCCATGAAATTGTAGAGATGCATTGCAGGATGAAATTAGTCCGAAACGACATATCTCTAACCAAGCTGTTACGTGCAAATGTCAGGAAGACATTCAGATAGGATGGTCGATAGCCTGCCATGATTAGCCTCCAAAGCCACTGTAGCGACGGATGCCACGGTTCAGCATAACACGTGCAATGATAATAAAGGCGATTAACCAACAGGCTTCCACTGCCAGCCCCAGCCAAACCTGCTCCGGAGGGATGGTTCCCAGAAAAATAGCAGCAGGATAATAAGCGAGATATTGAAAAGGCAGTAAATTTACGAATTCTGATGCCCAGTCCGGTAACAGGTCGAGTGGAAACATGTGACCTGATAGGAAGAAGTTCAGCAGGTTGTAAACGAAGACTAGCGAAGTGACTTCTAAGAACCAGAAGGATACGAGGCCCAGACTGGCTTCAATAAAGAAACCGAGTAGGAATCCCATCACCAGAGAAAGGAAATAGGCACATAGGATCGATGCTTGCGGCCAACCGTTCTCGAAGAATCCTCGACATAAGAAAAAGACAAACGCAAACGGTATGAGTGCAATCACATAGTAGCAGAGTTTGTGTGCGACCCGCGTGATTAACAGGAAACCAATTAGGTCGATGGGTTGGATGAGATATTTTTTGATTTCCCCGTCACGTACCTGCAATGCAATTCCACTACAGAGCCCCGGCATACTTGAGAATGCCCGGCTGATCATTGTTAGCATGAAGTAGGCAACGACGCCCTTTTTCGTATAGGCTTCGATTTGGCTTTTTCCAGAGGCAGCAAAGATGGCGTACCAGAGGAATACCTGAGTGATGATAGGGAGAAATCTCATTAGCGTTCCCAAAGCGAAGTCGCCTCGGTAAACGAATCGTTCCTCTAATGAAATCTTTAGAATCGTCCACCAGGTTTTAACGCGAGAACCATGATAAGGCTGGCCAGATGTGACTGTTGCCATTAGGAACCCTCGTCTAGAGATGGTTCTTCGTCAGAGGCCTTAGAGACCCTAGCAAAGACGTCGGCAATGACGTCTTCCAGTGGCGGTTCTTCAACGATGAGATCGTCAATGTCATGTGCATCAAGAATAGCCGTCAGCATGGCGGGTACATCGTCACGTGTAACTTCCAGAGTGACACGTGGTGCTTCTTGTTGGACAATATCCCCAAAACGTTTGAGTGATTCCAGCAACGAATCGGTGATGGGATTGGCAAATTGGAGTGTTACCAGTTTACGGTTAGTTGTTTCATCGATGATGCCGGAAAGCGAGCCGTCGTACTGAATGCGACCGTCGGCAATGATTACGACCCGTTTACATAATGCCGCCACGTCTTTCATGTAGTGGCTGGTTAGCAGAATCGTGATCTTGCGTTTTTCCTGATAGTACTTCAGGAATTGTTGAATGTTGTGTTGTGCGACGACATCGAGCCCGATAGTTGGCTCATCCAGAAATAGAACTTCCGGGCTGTGGAGCAGGGCAGCGGTGAGTTCCATCTTCATTCGTTCGCCCAGCGATAATTCTCGCACCGGCTGGCTTAACAGTTTACGTAATCCCAGTAGGTCCGACAGTTCATCGAGTGTGTTCTGGAATTGCTGGGTATCGATTCCATAGATTTGCTGATGGAGCCGGAAAGATTCCTGAGCGGGTAGATCCCACCAGAGTTGGTTTTTCTGTCCCATGACGAGCGCGAATCGTCGGCGATAGTCGTTCTCGCGTTCCCAGGGAGTGTAACCCATCACACTGGCCGTACCTGAGGTAGGGTGAATAACACCTGAAAGTAGCTTTAGAGTGGTCGTTTTTCCGGCGCCATTAGGTCCCAGGAACGCGACGAACTCGCCCTGTTCCACTTCCAGATTAATTCCTTTGACGGCCTGAACTTCTTTATGCGTACGTTTGAAGAGTCCTTTGATTGATGCGCGCAAACCTTCCTTCTTTTGATAGACGCGGTAGGTCTTTTGCAGGTTGTGTAGTTCAATCAAAGCCATAGGCATTGATTATAGAGACCATTCAGGCAGAGCGTGAGTACTCAAACTTTCGTGAAGTACGATATCTTCCCCGATGGTTTACTCGGGGTGAGTGAACTTGAAGTTCTGACTCTGACTGAAGAACGCGATAGGGTTGTCGTAAACAACCTGACGAATCAGTGCTTCGCTATGACCGCGGCGGCGCATTTCCAGAATTAAGTCTGGAACGGCGGTTGGCTTACTTGGCCCCCAGTCACCGGCTGAATTAACCAACAGGCGTTCCGCTCCACACATTTCAATAATGTCAGCAGCTCGTTGGGGAGTACACTTTGTGACAGGGTAGAGCGTCATTCCGGCCCAGAATCCGCGTTCAAGCACTTCTTTCGCGGTGTGTTCTTCAACATGATCGACCAGTACGCGGGAAGGATCAATTCGGGAGTCAGCAGTGAGCATGTCCAGAATCATGCGGGTTCCTTGATATTTATCTGCGAGATGAGGCGTGTGGATCAGGATTTGCTGGTCGTACTTAATGGCCAGTTCCATGTGCTCAAGGAAAATAGTTGACTCGTTCTTGGTGTTTTTGTTGAGTCCGATTTCCCCTATTCCCAGGACGTTTGGCTTGTCCAGGAATTCTGGGATCATTTTAATCACCTCACGTGAAAGCTCAACATTTTCGGCTTCCTTGGCATTGATACACAGCCACGTGTAATGTTGTATACCGTACTGAGCAGCACGTTTAGGTTCGAAGTCAGTTAGTTGACGGAAGTAGTCCCGAAAGCTATCGACACTTCCCCGATCAAACCCAGCCCAAAATGCTGGTTCGCTCATGCCGACGCATCCCATCTTTGCCAATGTTTCATAATCATCGGTCGTTCGGGAAACCATATGGATGTGAGGATCGAAGTAGTACATATCAAATTCCGGGTTGTAAATAGTTTGAAAGTAGCGTGCGGTTGAGACTAGAGGTTGAATTGCTCACGCCAATCATCTTCGAAAACGCGTGAAAACAACATTTGGATTTGTGAGGCTTTGGATTCGTTGGGATCCTGCAATAGGATCTGTAGCCCTTGCCTGATCAGATCCATTCGGTTGTCTTCATTGACACAGCCTTCGGCGCGTTCGAGACGATCAAGCGAAGCCGCTAATTCAAGAATCTTCCCTCGAATTTCAAGGTATTCCCGGTCCAGAACTTCTTGTGAATTCAATGGTATCGACATGATAGTGTGACGTTTGCTCCAGGGTTCAGCTGTGGGATAACTACTTCTTTATCTAGTTTCTATTTGAACGCGACCTAAATCAAGACGCTGGCATAAATAAAGCCAGCACCTTTTATCAAAGTGCCGGCTTCGATGAGTGATTATTTCCGGTGCGATTTAGAAGGCACCACCGTTTTCACTGCGACGGGGTGGGAAACGAAGTTGATTGCGTTTGTCTTCGGGCTTTAATGTCGGCTTCACGAGTGGCTCAGGATTTTCATTGTCGAATCCTGATCCGAGGCCAGTTGATGACTTCACGTTTTTGTATCCTGCGTAGTTCAGCAGAGTATTAATCGTGATCGACTCAATATTGTAGTCTTTCGCTCGAGTTTCAAAGCGGTTATATGTTTGACGATCCACATTCAGGATAGCGTCGGTTTTTCCACGGACGAGGTACTGAGTATCGACTGTGATTCCACCTTTACGAATCAGGTTAGCAGCATCGACTTCCTGGGTATTATCAATGGATAGTTCTGCATCGATGACGCCACCAGCCGAGCGAATGATGTTTTTGACTCGATCACGATCACTTTTTCCATCACCATCGATGTCAAAGAACCCTACTAAAGCAAAATGAACACTGATACCGCGTTGCCACAATGGAGAGTAGATCTGGTCTCCGAGTAGGATTGGATCGTTAATACTGTCTTCAACAATTCGACATTCCGCAAAGTCACCGTCAATAATTTTCAGAACCTCAATACGTCCTTTGATATCTTCAGGGCCCCGCATGACACCCAGTTGGGTTTGAGGGTAAACACTGAAGGTGGTCAATGGTTTTAGATCATCGGAGCTTCCGATATTGATCCAAACAGTTCCCGAGGCTTCATTGACGGAAGTGATCTTGCCGTCAGAAATTTCGAATCGTTCGCTCTTGGGGCGGGCTTTAAGCTGAGCGACGAGATTATTTTCAGCCTGATCGTCGAGACGTTTCTCAGCGTCTGCGATTTGGTTGTTGCGGTTAGCAATTTCCTGATCCTTCGCGGCCAACGCTTGTGTGTGCTTTTGCTTTGCGGCGTCGATACCTGCAGAAGCTGCCTGGCGATCAGCGCGGAAAGTTGCCAGATCTTCTACTGCGGTGGTGATCTTTGCCTGAGTATCAGTGAACTGCGTGGCTGTATCGGTGCGTTGGCTGTCACGCAGAGCAATCATTTGTTTGTTGAGGGCTTCGACCTGGGCCTGCAATTGTTTTTTATCGTTCAGCAGTGTTTGGTTGCGATCCGTTAACGCTTTGGCAACCGTTACATAATTGACTTCAGCACCGTTGGGTACCAAACCAGGGTACGATTGTTGGAAAGCTTTGAACGTCGTTTCTAAATTATCAGCTTTAGCTTTGATATCTGCCGCAATGTCGTTGCGTAGTGGTTCGTCAGAGAGCCATTGATCACGATCGACATCTTCAGCCCCAACAAATGGTTGTACTGTCAGCGAAATGTATTTTTCACTAGCGGCTTCGATCTTGGCTGCTTTCGCAGTATTCGTTGCTGTGTTAACCTCACTTTGGAACGAGTTGCGTTCTCCAAAGAGGACG
>Ga0209404_10001033_pt1 | contig 19864 bp, 20 predicted proteins | sample TroAtlMetagenome_2_FD_187447 | JGI IMG/M metagenome (GOLD analysis project Ga0209404, IMG submission 187447) | Marine eukaryotic phytoplankton communities from Atlantic Ocean - Tropical Atlantic ANT8 Metagenome (SPAdes) (version 2) | ecosystem: Environmental > Aquatic > Marine > Oceanic...
GTTAGAGCCGCTGTTATGGCCTTACCCGTTACCCCTAGTCCGCCAACCACCACTTTGCTCAAGTCAAAGACAGTCAAGACAGGCTCCCTAAGATTGTTTGAAGGGAGGCTCCGGATATATCTAGTCCGATGAAGTCGGCATAAAAGGCGCCGAGGGCAAATGCAACGCATATCCCATTGATGATCCACATGCGAATGAGAACAGTGGTTTCTGGCCAACCCGCCAACTCAAAATGATGGTGGATTGGTGCCATCCGGAAAACTCGCCTACCGAACAAGCGGTAACTGGCAACCTGCACAATTACGGAGACTGTTTCTAGAACGTATAGAGCTCCGATAACAGGCAACAGCAGATGGGTTTCTAATAGTAAAGCTAGGCCTGCAAAAGCTGTCCCGATAGCCAACGAACCAGTATCTCCCATGAAAATTCTGGCTGGTGGGGCGTTCCACCAGAGGAACCCGATACAGGCGCCCGTCATGGCAGCCGCCACGATCGCTAGGTCGAGGGCATGAGTTACGTCGTAGCCTGCCGGGTGTCTGAAGATCCAGTAGCCGATGATGACGAAGGCCGAGAACCCTATCGCCGAAGAACCTCCCGCTAGCCCGTCTAGCCCATCAGTGAGGTTGACCGCGTTCGCCGTGGCGATAACAAGAATTGAGGCCCACACAACCCACATCAGTTTGCTCAGCGTCAGACCCGGAAAATCCGCCCGCGTAATGGCAATAACAGGACTGGTCTGGGCCCAATAGATGGCGAGGAGAGAGAACCCAATCGCTACTGCTAACAAACCGATGATTTTGGCGGACTTGTTGAGGCCTAGATTGCGTTCCCGACTTACCTTTATCCAATCATCAATCAAGCCGACGCAGCTAGCGGCAACTATTGCCAACATGAGAACTAAACCGGACCGAGTGAAGATTGTCTCAGATCGCAGGTGGCTGACGAAGTAGCCACCTAATGCGCCAAACACTATGGCAACGCCACCCATCGTTGGAGTCCCGGCCTTTGTCAGGTGCCCTTCAGGCCCATCTAGGCGAATTGGCTGGCCGACCCCTCGACTCTTTAGCCAAGGAACCAAAACCCGAGTACCTACAAGGCTGATACCCATCGAAACACCGGCTGCTATCAGGAGGGCGATCATGAGATCGACCTCCTAACTCTTACCTGCACGGCCTCTTTCGCCACTTCCACATCGTCAAATGGTCGTTCTTCGTTTCCAATTAGCTGATAAGTCTCGTGACCTTTGCCAGCAATCAAAATCGAATCACCGCTTTCGGCATGGTTAACCGCAAAGTGAATCGCCTCTGCCCGGTCAAGGAGGACTTTCGATGTCGCTGCCCCTCCTTCGATGCCTCCAACGATTTGTTCTGCGATCTCCGAGGGCTCCTCAAAACGAGGATTGTCCGAAGTCACAATTATTTCATCAGCTAATTCCGAAACTATCTGACCCATCAATGGCCGTTTAGTCGAATCTCTGTTTCCACCTGCTCCAAAAACCACCCATACACGCCCAGTCGAGAATCTGCGAACCGCCTCCAAAGCCACGGCTAGCGCTTCAGGTTTATGGGAATAATCGACAATCACCGATATGTCGGAACCTTCCACCCCTATGGGTTCCATTCGCCCCTTAACAGGTCTCACCTCCCCTAGGCCTTGCGCAACAACCTCATCCTCAAAGCCGAGAGATACCAGGGTTTCGCCCACAATGACGAGGTTGAACATATTGAACGAGCCGAGCAACGGAGTGCGTACTTTGCGACCTCGCCACTCGAAGCTGGAAGTCGCTACATCAAATACAGGGCTCTCAACCATGTTTGGTTTGACCACAACTAATTCTTGATGCCCCAATTCCCGAATTTCATTCGCAAGGCGCTCGCCCCACTTATCGACTACACCAACAACCGCCACACCATTGGTTTGTTCAAATAAACGTCGTTTAGCCAAGAAATAGGTCTCCATATCTTGGTGAAAGTCAAGATGTTCGGAGCTGAGGTTGGTGAATACAGCTGCCGCGAATTCAGTTCCTTCTACACGCCCATAGTCAAGGCCGTGCGAAGAAACTTCTACGCAGGCCCATTCGTCACCCCGATTGTGCATGTTTGAGAGCGCCTTCTGAAAATCGGGGGCCTCGGGAGTTGTATGAGTTCCCTCTAAAGTTCCTAGAACTCCGGCCGGCAAGTCAGTCGCCTGAAGCGTTTCGGCCAGCGCATGCACCACTGTGGTCTTTCCAGCGGTACCGGTGACCCCAACAACCTTAAGTTTTGTGGATGGGTAGCCATATACAGCAGATGCCGCATAACCAACTGCCTTTCTGACATCAGGAACAAGTAACTGAGGTACGCCTACATCTAACTGACGCTCAACGAGCAGCGCAGCAGCGCCCTTCGTGATGGCTTCCGATGCATAGAGGTGCCCATCGTGCTCAGCGCCGCTGATACAAGCAAAAAGGTCGCCTTCAGCTACCACTCGGCTGTCGTGACATACACCTGAGACACCTACATCTTGCAGCGGAGTTTCGGGTAGCGCGATACGCGCCCCGTTACATTGGTCAGCGACTTCAGTGAGGGGGGTTGAATTCATTACCATTCACTCACCCTCCGGGACACCAATAGCAGTCAATACTTCTGCTGCTATAGCTGAAAAGACGGGAGCTACTGCTCGACCGGCACTATGTTCCTCGGGTTCATCAAGGACTACAACGATTGTAATTTTAGGTTCAGCAACTGGAACGAACCCTGCAAATATCGACGTGTACTCGTCGCCGTAACCTCTTCGATCAGTCATCGGCTTCTGAGCTGTTCCTGTTTTACCAGCCACGGCGTACCCATCGACCGCTGCCCGCTTTCCCGTTCCATGAACCACAACGCCCTTAAGCATCTCGCGCATTTCTTCGGTTGTTGCCTCACTCAACACTTCTTGACCCGATGATTTGCTCAAGGGGCGGTACGCACCGGTAGGTGTCAGAGTTCCACGAACTAAAGACGGTGCAACATATACCCCATCATTTGCAATCACGTTGTAAGCAGCCGCAACCTGGATCGCTGTCACGGAAAGACCCTGACCAAAAGAAATATTGGCGAGGTCAGTCCCCTTCCAGTCTTGCGGCAACTTTAGTTTTCCTCGACTTTCATGCGGCAAACTCGGAATCACATCATCACCGCTGCTGTATTTGCCAAACCCAAATGCCTTCAAGTAGTGGTACATCTGGTCTGCACCGAGCCTTTCAGCAATTTGGATAGTTCCTACATTGGATGACTTTGCCAGAACTTCCGCTACCGCAAGTTCTTGGCCTGAGTAGGGGTCAGAATATTTCTTGTCCGCGTATTGGTAGCTACTAGGAATTTCGAATATTTCCCCTGAAGAAACCTCGCCTAACTCGATTGCTGCTGCGATGGTGAACGTCTTGCTTACTGAACCCGGTTCAAAAGTCTTACCGTAAGCGCCGCTCGTAGCGGCAACCTTCACCAGCCCACTTTCCTCTCCCCGGTCGATGTCGACGAGCGCTAAGACTTCAGCTGAGTCTGCATCCAACACAACGGCGGTACCCCAGTTCGCACCGCTCTCCTCAACAGCCTGCTTAAGGATTCCCTCAGCCAGATACTGAGTCGGCGCATGGATAGTGGTCACCAGATCAGAACCAGGTTCCGGGGCTTGGTACTTGAGATCTCCACCAGGTAGCCGCATTGACCTGCCTGCTGTGTTAGCCACGTAATCTTGGCGAACTCCTGCCTTCCCAGAAAGCGTCTGGGCGTATTGGGCTTCGATACCGTTAAGGGGTTCCTCATCGATATTGACTTGCCCTATGAAGTTGCGGGCGAACTCCTGTCCGTTGGGATAGAGGCGCGCTGTTTCTTGCCTTATTTCTATCCCCGGAAGCTCCAAGGACCGAATGGCTTCCTCAACTTCAGGCGTCACCTGTCTTTTCAAATAAACGTAGGCCCGGTCCTTGCTCAATAGCCCATAAAGGGCGTCAACGGACATACCCAGATCTGGAGCTAGAGCACGAGCCGCAGCCCAAGGGCTCGCAATTAGGCGAGGGTTCGCCCCAATAGTCGGGCGAACATCAGTAACAGCCATGAAGGATCCATCTCTGTCGAGAATCCTGCCTGTCGACCCTTGAATTGATATTTCAGCTTTACGCCTATATATCTCAGCTAAGTGCTCTTCTCGGTCGACAACCTGTACCCAGAACAGCCTCGTAGCTATGAGCAGGAGCAACCCGGAACTCAGAAAGATAAGACTTCCAACTCTTCGACTTCGGTATCCGATACGTCCGAGGGGCTGAGACAGAAAGGAAGCGCCCTTTGAGGAAGTAGCAGATTGCGCTTGGGGGGCTTTGGTTTCCGGGTTTCCTAGAAAGACCTTCATCAAGCGCCCGGATTTCCCTCTATTGGCCTTTATTCGCTTTAACTACGGGTGTTGTTCTTGCTAAAAGCTGATCAACTCCCCCGCCAGTCGACATCAATCTTGTATTCGCTTGTGTGCCTGTTGGCTTTCGGATAGCTAGATGAGTCGATCGAACTTGTATCTGGGTTGAAGATTCAGGCTTAATCGCCGCGTAGTAGCCCTCGGCTAAGTGCTCTACCCGTATTGGAGTCCTTGCATTCTGGGCTTCGAGCTCAAGTGCTCCTATCGAGCTTTGTATCTCTGCGATCTCAGCTTGCAGGTTGGTCAACTCAACATGCCTTTCGGTGATCATTGTCTGGATGATCGCCAATCCCAGCAGAACCATCAGCGTGAGCACACCGAGGGTTGTGGTAACTCCCACAACCCGGGACCCCATGGAACCGCTGTTTCTGCCAACTGCGATGCTCGGAGCATCTGGTACTTCGATTACATCTGCAGTGACAGGAAAGTCAGCGATGACCGCTACTGCCATGAACCTTATGCCTCGCCTAACGAAAGACGTTCCGCCGCTCTAAAACGAGCACTCCCCGCCCTCGGATTAGCTTCGATTTCCTCGGGCGTCGGTCGAAGTACCTTCCGACGAAGGAGTTTTACGCTGGACTCCGAACCGCATATGCACGGCAACGTCGACGGACAAACACACACCCCATCGGCTGCCTCGCGAAAAACTTGTTTCACTATTCTGTCCTCTCCAGAGTGATAAGAAAGAACGACAATCCGCCCGCCAGGCCGAAGTCGTTCAATACTTTGTTTGATTGCAGGTTCTATAAGGTCGAGTTCGCCATTAACGGCAATGCGAATTGCTTGAAACGTTCGCATCGCAGGGTGCCTACCGGTTCTTCTTGTCGCCGCTGGCACCGCACTCCGGACGAGCTCGGCTAGTTCAGTTGTTGACTCAATAGGGCGAGCTGCAACAATTGATCTTGCTATGCGCCGAGCAAACCGCTCGTCGGAGTTATCTCGCAATATCCGTGCCAATTCATCTTCGTCGTAGCTATTCACCACCGTTGAGGCGTCCAACGAATCGCTGAGATCCATTCGCATATCCAGCGGACTCGTGAACCGGTGAGAGAACCCTCGTTCGGGGGTATCAAGTTGATGACTGCTTACCCCGAGGTCGAAGATTGCTCCGCTTAAGGGCCTGTCGTCATTTTCAAGAATGGCACCTATTTGATCAAATCGAGCGTGGTGCACCTGGAATCGGTTACCAAACTTCTTGAGACGAGAGGAAGCAATTTCTACCGCCGACTTATCCCTGTCGACCCCCACAAGCTCTCTGCCTGGGGCTGCAGCGAGGAGCGCGTCTGCATGGCCACCTCCACCTATCGTCGCGTCGAAAAACAAGCCATCTTCCAGGATTTCAAATGCTTCAAGAATTTCGCGGAGCATCACTGGTTGATGCTCGAAAAGCATTCGAGAATTCTCAAAATCCATAGAAACAGCTGAATCCCCTTGAGAATCTGTCATCAGGAATCACCATCGTTAAATTCATCTGGGGATTCCAAAAGTGAATCTCCAACTTCAGTGATTTCCTGCCAGCGCGCACTGTCCCAAATTTCAACTTCGTCGATCGCCCCGACGATCACGCAGTCTCGATCTAACTGTGCGAAAGAACGCAAGTCTTCGGGGACAGCGATTCTTCCCTGCTTATCTGGAAGTACCCGTGAAGCCCCTGCACCAAAAGACCGTTTAGCTGAACGGTGGCGCACATCTCCCTCTTGGGACCTAGAGGCCATACTTTGCGCTATGTCCTGAAAGCGTTCAGGGGTAAGAAGAGCTAAGCAGCCTTCCGAGCCTTTAATCAGGAATCCACTTTGATCGAAGGACGCGCGGAAAGAGGCTGGAAGCACTATGCGCCCTTTGACATCAAGGGCATGTTCAAACTGTCCTACGAATACTTCGTCCACGTGTTGCCTAACAAATAACCCCACGTCGAGTGAGGTGAGTACCTATGGCTTGGAAGTCAGGGGAACACCCACTTTCTTCCCTATCGCGCCACTTCATGACACTTTATGGTCTTTTTAAGCATTCGTCCAGCCATTCCGTCAGACTTTCACCACTTTGCGTCGGCCATAGTGAATCACAATGGTGTAATTAACCACAGATAGTACCAATAAAGGCCACTTAAAGTAGTTATGAATTACTCTCCGTAGTTGAAAATCTGATTTCAGCTAGTCCGCCGGCACTGGGCTCAGGCAGATAACCGAAGCGGATTGACGATATAGGTATCCCACTCAGTTGGTATCCCCCGTCGCAGTGCCGCCGCAACCGCTATAGGTTCGGGAGCGTAGGGGGCCGACTTAAGCTTGAACCTCGAATGCTCTGGGAGAGTGTCACCTTTGGCAGCATTGCAAGACCGACAACAAGCCACCACATTTTCCCACTCATGCTGGCCACCCTTACTGCGCGGGTGCACATGATCTATGCACTCTGCACGACGACCGCAGTATTGACAGAGCGATCCGTCCCGAGCAAAAACTGCCTTCCGGTGTAAAGGGGCTCGACGTCGATAGGGAGCAGCAACTTGATACCGAAGACGAATTACCGAAGGAGCATTCAGTTTGATTCGCTCAGAGCGCACTGATTCCTCACCTTCGTGCAGCATCTCAGCTTTCTCGCTTATTAATAGGAGAATCGCTCTGCGCACTGACACTATCGACAGTGGCCTGTAGCCGACATCCAAAAGCAGCGCTCGCTCAGACAGCACGGAGGGCGCTGCTGCTTTCACGATGCTCCAGACCTCCAGGTTCGACACCAGTCGAGCCATGCGACAACATCGGTTCCGATGTCTTCTGGCTTTGGGGTCCCGTCCCCTCCATACATTGTGACAAGGCGAAATCTCATAAATTGGGCATCCGGGAGCGGCAGAAATGGAGCTTGGCGCCACCAGCGATGGGTCTTCATACGCCACAGCATTATCAGACTGATCCGCCACAGCCTGGGCCTTACTACTACAGCGCCGGCAGCTGTCAGGAATAAGCGGGGAGCACCTGGGCCTCTCACGAGGTCAATCCTAATCAGATCTACTTAGAACGTGGGTCTATTCCCAAGCTCTTGAACCCAACTGCTGCCGCACCTACGAGGGGAGCCTCTTCCCCAAGCCCAACTCTGGAAATCTTGCTGTCCTTGGAATACTCAAGTCTGCAGAGAGTGGCCATCTCCTGGTTCGCTGCATCTAGGAACGCTTGCCCGAAGCCCAAAGCTACTGAGCCGCCCACTAATACATGCTCCAAATCCAACAGATTCACGGTGGACGCAACTGCTCTACCCACCATCTTTCCGACGCGAGCTTTTTCCGTTGAATCAGCCTTGGCAGGGGGCTTTCCTGTTCGCCGCTCTATTGCCAACCCCGAAGCTTCTGCCTCCAAGCACCCCCTTCCGCCACAGCCGCATTTCGTCCCACCCGGTTCAACGACAACATGGCCGATGTGGCCAGCGTTGCCATCGTTCCCATCCAGAAGTTTCCCATCCACGAATAGGCCCCCGCCAACCCCAGTCGACACGACCATGGCCATAAAGTTGGCAAACCCTCTACCCGCCCCGAACCAAGCTTCCCCAAGAGCTAGCGCTTTTGCGTCATTGTCAACGGCCACCGGAATCTGCAAGCTTTCTTGAAGAGCTGCTCGCAGTGGAAAATCTCTCCAGGCAGCGATATTAAGGGGTGAAACCGTTGCTCCCCCTTGAGTCATAGGCCCTCCACAGCCCACACCACAAACATCAAACCCACTTTCAGAACCAATAGCCGATCGAGCGACCTCCAACGCTGATTGAAAAAGCATGTCTGCGGATGCTGACTGATTTGTCGGGACTTGGTGCCTCGTGAGCACTTGGCCACTTTGCGCTACCAACGCCGCAGCAATTTTTGTGCCGCCGACGTCAATCGCTAGAGCAACTTTCTGCCTCTTCACCTAACTCAGAGGTCGTCCCTGCGGAGACGATTACGCATTCGTTCAGAGAATCCGCCCATGTTGGCTCGCATTTGCCCGCTGCGGACTTGCCCAGTGACTTTCTGAAATCCAGCTTTTCCCATTTTGCGTAAATTTCTTTCGATCACTACGGCACAGGCAAATATCGTTAGGAACGCTACGAACGCAAGCCCGAAGTGCACTTGTAGGGCTGCTACCACCCCTACTAACCCTAGGATGCCGAGGATCACCGCCCATTTAATGTTCCTTAGGGCGTGCTTGTACAGCGTTGTTTCTCCAACCTCTCGAGCAAACTCGGGGTCAGAGTCATAGAACTCCTTCTCTATCTCGTGGAGTATGCGCTGTTCGTCATCAGAGAGCGGCACTAATTCTTCCGTTCGTTGGTTCTTCTATTCTAGGACGACTCGCGGTTGAGATCGACATCACCTTAGGTATCTGTCGCGATTTCAGCTCGATCGTCGAGGAAAACCAGGCCCTATAGCTGACGAGCCATACTTCTGGCGGATTCGATCCATAGCCATCGAAAGTCTCCTCCAACCCGAGTTATTTTCCTCAACATCACTAAAGGTGAGTTGTTCAGGTCCGGGAGATCCCAGTTTGCTAAGCCCAACCCCCAATAGACGCACACCCTCACCAAGGTCCAGCTGGGTTAGCAACTCAGTAGCTTTTCCAGCTATTTCCGGCAAAGTATCTACCGCTGATTCCAAAGTTGCAGATCTCGTGACATAAGACATATCCGGCCGTCGTACTTTCAGGTGAATGGTCCTGCCCGCTAGGCCTTGTTCACGTGCCCTAGACGAAACCGCGTCAGAAAGTCGGACGATTTCGCTAACTAACACGTCTCGCTCATACACATCAGAAGCAAAGGTTTCTTCATGACTGATGGACTTCCTCTCTCTATCAGAGTCAACCTCACGAACATCAATACCTTTACTCAGGCTTGAAAGGTGGTTTCCATGAGAAGCGCCAAGCTCTCGGATAAGAAGCTCCTTGGGTGCCGCCGCCAAATCCCCAACTGAATCGATTCCTAAAATTTTCAATTTTTCAAGAGTTGCTCTTCCAACTCCCCACAGTGCCTCGACCGGATGTGCCTTGAGGAACTCATCGGCTTGATCCAAGTGGACAACGAACACTCCCAAACCAGCTTGAACCCCATCGAGGTGCGCCTGTGGTTTAGCTGCGACTGACGCCAGTTTGGCGAGCAACTTCGAACTGGCTACACCCACAGAACAATCAAGTCCAACAGTTTCATGAACGTCATTACGAATCTGCCAAGCTATTTCCTCTGAACTCCCAAACAATTTGTGTGCCCCGCCCACGTCGAGAAAGGCCTCATCGAGGGCTATAGGTTCTAGATGAGGCGTGACTGAATACAAAATTTGATGCACCTGCTGAGATACCTCCCGATAACGGGAAAAATTGGAACGAACAAATACAGCATCCGGACAAAGATTTTTTGCCACAACACTCGACATCGCCGACCGCACACCCCTTGAGCGCGCTTCATAGCTCGCCGAGGCCACCACTCCTCGTTCTGAGTCTCCACCAACGATTACAGGTTTACCAATTAACGAAGGGTCGTCTTGCCGTTCCACTTCGACATAAAAAGCATCCATGTCCACGTGCAGTATCGACAAATCAGTCACAAGCTCAGAGCGCCGTAGGGCTGTTGACGTAAATCCTCGCCCCAGCCAAGCCAACGTTAAATTCGTTCGACACGAAAATCTTTGTCGCTACTTCCAAGAATTCGATAACGATATTCGCCTGTCTCTGGAAGATCATCTTTCAGATAACCCATCAACGGCTCTCTTAACCAAACCTGTTGGCCTTCAAGTAGCTCCTCTATTGCTTCCCGCTCAACCCACCTAGCTTCTCTAACTATGTCATCAGGGTCATCGATGCTCAGTTCACCTACGTAGCCATCAGCTAAGTGAACCTCAACTCGTAAGGTCCAGTTCATGTCCACAGCTTCCGCTGACACTGCGTAAAGGGGACCAACCCACTCCCGCACTACTAGCCCGGTCTCCTCCTCAACCTCTCTCGTTAGTCCTTCTAAGATTGTTTCGCCTTCATCAACAACTCCCCCCGGAGTGCTCCAATCGGTACGACCCCCACGACGATGGTTGTGAACCATCAGTATCCGACCGGCGTCCCATATCACGCCTCCTGCCACAACCCAGCTTCGCATAACAAGAGTCTGCCACCACTATCTGTTCACCGACGACATCCAATACCATGCTCGGGTGGGCAAACTTCCTGACCAGAGACCAGACGCTGGCACGCGACCTCAAAGTTTTGAGGTACCAAGCGCTTTACCCTCTGTTCTCGCACGGGCTCTAGCTTTCTCAGCCGTAATCATCGCAAGTATCTGCGGCGGTCTGATGGGTTTCGCTTTAGGACGCCTTCAATGGCGCGAGGGCGAGCAACTATGGGTGCTTCTTGTCAGCTTTGCGAGCTCGATCTCGGCTTCCATCGGGGTAGCTATCGTCGCTGTCCTTGTTCTCAGAGCTATGGCAGAGTGGAGCGATGTCGCGTCTGTACGAGCTAGACGACGGTGAGTGACTCGATGCCCAGCGCCAGCGAATTGAGTCAACTTCACGGTTTAGCCATTCAACTGGCCGGTCAGGCGGGCGAGGTTCATGTCAGACGAGAGACCGGAGATGTCGACTCCAAATCGAGTGCGACTGACCCAGTGAGCGACGTAGACCGCGAAGCGGAAAGCCTTATAGTCGCTGGACTGCGCGAACTGAGACCCGATGACGCGATTCTCGGGGAGGAAGAAACATCGGTTCAGGGAAGTTCGGGCTTTCGCTGGGTAATAGATCCGCTAGATGGGACAGTCAACTATCTCTACAGGTTTCCCAGCCATGCTGTTTCGATTGGCGTTGAATTTGACGGGGTCCCTGTTATCGGTGTGGTCTTGGACACTGCTTTGAATGAACTCCACGCATCTCGGGTGGACAAGAAATCGATGAGAAATGGCCAAGAAATTCAAGTCACCTCCTGTTCGGATCTGTCTGTGGCTCTTCTCGGTACAGGTTTCGCATACCAACCATCGTTACGTCGTTCCCAAGCAATGATCGTTACTGAACTTATTTCTCACGTAAGAGATATCCGTCGTTCGGGCTCGTGTGCAGTTGATCTGTGTTCCGTCGCAAGCGGCCGACTCGACGCTTTCTACGAAACAGGGGTCAACTGGTGGGACGTCGCCGCCGGGATCCAAGTGGTCAGGGGAGCTGGAGGAATCGCCACATACGAACACGACAAAAAACGCATTATTGCCTCCGGTCCGAACCTCTGGGAGGAACTTAATAACGCGGTAATTAAGGCTGAAGCCGCGACTGTCTCCCAATCGGCCCCCCCATCGGCCAATATTTAACCTGTGACTATCAAGATCCTAACCATTGAGGACGACGAGCGAATTCGGACTGCCGTTCGTTTTGCGCTCGAAGATGAAGGTTGGAGCGTTCTTGAGGCGGAGACCGGCGAGCAAGCTTTGGAGGACTTCAATTCGATGAACCCTGATCTAGTCCTAGTCGACATAGGACTACCTGGCATCGATGGGTTTGAAGTTTGTCGGTCATTACGAAGAGCCAGTGATGTTCCGATAATTATGGTGACTGCCAGGGATGACACCCATGACGTGGTGGCTGGACTAGAAGCAGGAGCAGATGACTACCTCAGCAAGCCCATCGCCCCGAAAGAACTGTCGGCCCGCATACGAGCTCTCCTCAGGCGAGTCAAACCAGAAGACTCGACTTCAGCACCCAGAACGGTTGGCGACCTTGAAATAATTCCCGAAGAGGGCGTAGTTCGGAAAGGCGGCGAGGAGGTTCATCTGACCAAAACTGAATTTCACCTTCTATGCGAACTTTCTGATCAGGTGGGAAAGGTCCTAAGCCGCGAACACTTACTTGAAGAGGTCTGGGGTTACGATTACTTCGGCGACGGCCGGCTAGTCGATGTTCACGTTCGTCGCCTGCGGACCAAAGTTGAAACCGATCCTGCCCATCCTCGCCATGTAGTAACGGTAAGAGGCATGGGTTACAAACTTCAGGCGTAGCCATGAAAGTCCGCGGCCTGCTTTGGCGACGCCTGCCGCTACGAACGCGGGTAATAGGCGCATTCACCTTAGGAGCCGCTATTGCCGCATTGGTTTTGGTTGTTATTACTTACGGGTTGTCTAGGCAAAGCATGCTTCAACAACGCGAAGAGTCCTCCCAACGCCAATTTTTTGCGAACGCTCGCCAAGTTCAGAGCTCCCTCCGCGCCGAAAACCCAGACCTAACACAACTATTAGAGTCCCTTCCCAGCCTCAGCGGAAGCCGCTCTATAGTTCGCACAGGAGATGAAACCTGGGTTTCTCTTTCGCTGACCCCAAGCGATGTTCCAACTCCGCTGATCAGCTCTGTACTCGAGTTTCCTCAAGCTAAGACCATGAGGTACCGGCTGGACGACAAACCAGTTCTAGCTTTTGGTCTTCAGCTTCAACCAAGCACAGCTTCAGCCTTTAATGAAGTCGCATATTTCGAGGTAGTTCCCCTTACAGAGGTGGAGAACACTCTAGAAAGTCTGGCTTTAATTCTTTTAGTTGGCGGTGCCCTAACTGTCCTAGTTGGGGTTGGTATCGGCTTATGGGCAAGCGGCGGACTTCTCCGACCTCTGACAGATATTTCAGATGCCGCCACATCAATCGCACACGGGCGTTTCGATACACGGCTTGACGAGGTGAAGGATCCAGACCTTGATGCCCTGGTTACGTCATTCAACGAGATGGCTGCAGCTATGGAAACCCGGATCACCCGAGATGCGCGATTCTCCTCCGATGTAAGTCATGAACTTAGATCCCCATTGATGACACTCCGCGCCTCCATCGACGTTATGCAACATCGGCGCGAAGAACTTTCAGAACGCACCCAACAGGCTTTAGATCTGCTCAATGACGAAGTGCTTCGGTTCGAAAACCTAGTCCAAGACCTCCTCGACCTTTCTCGTTCAGATTCAGGTCCCATGGAGAACGACTTGGTAAATATCGAGGAGCTAGTGAAAGCCACCTTGGCATTATCAGATGGCCGGATCGAACTCGAGATCGCTAATAGCGCCCAGGGCGGATTGGTCATGGGAGACAAACGGCGCTTAGCTCAGGTTCTCGACAACTTGTTACGAAATGCAGAAAAATACGGGAACGGAGCTACCCGCATACTTGTTAGCTCCACAGGAACAGACATTGAGATAGCGGTCGAAGATGATGGACCAGGAGTAGCCCCATCTGAACGGGAGCTGATTTTTGAGCGATTCACCCGCGGTGCAGCGGCACGCAAACGCGGCACTGGAGACGGTGCCGGTCTGGGATTGGCCCTAGTTGATGAACACGCGCGCCGCCATGGGGGATCAGCCCATGTTGAAGGCAGAGAAGGTCAACCTGGAGCGCGCTTCGTCGTTTCACTGCCTAAGGCCGGTCACCGATGAGAGCGATGACTGTGCTCCGCTTTTTTTGTCTCCAATTGGCTTTGGTAGCACTCGCCAGCTGCGGACTGAGTTCCGATGCTCAACCAACATCGCTGCCCGTTCCCGATGATGTTTTCCCTTCTGGAACCCCAGGGAACAACGAAGTTCGACCTTCTTCCGACTTCACAATTCATCCTGTCTATTTCTTCAAGGATGACTTGCTTACCGAAATCCAACGCCCTCTTCCATCCCCTGTATTCCTTGACGCGCCACTGAACAACCTTCTGGAAGGCCCGACTGAGACCGAAGCTGAAGGTGGCTTTGCCTCTGCGATTCCAGCCGGAACTGCAATAGTCGACGTGGCTTTACTTAGGAATAACACCATCTCGATCCATCTGAACCAAACCTTCTTCGAGATAGAAGGAGAGCAGCGCATTAGAGCTTCGGCACAATTAGTTCTAACCGCATTAGGACTAGTTAGCGACACCCAAGGAGTGGTCTTCTTTCTTGAAGGTAGACCCGTTCAGCTTCCCGATGGACAAGGACTCATCGAAGAAGTTCCAGAAGGGCGATCACCTTCACCCCTAACCGTCGACGATTATTTGTCCTTGGCTCCGCCATCTCAGTAGACCACGCCATCAACTTGTTCTAATTATCCTCTACGACGCCGAATCTGACTAAGTCCTCTGAAACTGGCTACCAGCATCAACATGGCCGGAAAAACCTCAAGACGGCCGAATAACATTAACGACATAAGAACTACTCGCCCGATACGAGGAAAGACAAGGAAGTTACTGGTTGGTCCCGCTTCCCCCAAAGCAGGGCCAGCATTTCCTAATGCAGACACAGAACCGCTGAATGCAGTTACTGGGTCGACGCCTAACCCAGCGAGAGTTATGCCGCCAATGACTACGAGACCTAAATACAAGAGGACAAATCCCACAACCTTGGCAGCGACCTGCTCTTCAATCGTCGTTCGGCCCATCCGGATAGGGATGACCGCCTTAGGATGCCTAGCCCTTAGCAGCTCTCGAAACGCATACCGAAAGACCACTTGCAACCGCAGCACCTTCATTCCACCTGCAGTTGAACCGCTCATCCCACCAACGAGCATCAAGACCAGAAGCGCCACCTGCGCAGATGGCATCCATGCGATGTAATCCGAGGTTCCGAAACCGGTGCTAGTACCTAAAGAAACCGCATAAAACAGCGAATCTCTCAGGTTGTCTACCCAATCAAGCTCTCCGGTATTGACCAGCACCAGCAACACGAATGCGCTGAAAATCATCCACAAATACCATCTGATTTCCGACACTCTTCTATATGCCCCTAGCCCCGCAGTCGCTGCATGCCAATGAGTTGAGAAACTGGCCCCGCAATACAACATGCCGACAATGAGCACAGCCTCTACCAAGAAAGAGTCAAAGTGAGCGATCGAATCCCCATAGGTCGAATATCCGCCTGTTGCAACAGTTGTAAACGCATGAGTCACCGCATCGAAAATTGACATTCCGGCAAAGAAGAGAGCCACTGATATTAGACCCGTGAGCAGCCCGTACAGCAGCCACAGCCGTCTAGCTGTATCTCGTACTTTCAGGGAGAGCCGATCAGCAGTAGGGCCAGGCGATTCACTGGCAATTAGCTCAAGACCACCTATCCCAAGCGCAGGAAGGACAGCTACCGCGAGCACGATCAGACCCATTCCACCGAACCATTGGATCATGCTTCGGAAAAACAACAAACCTTGTGGGACCGAAGTGAAATCGGACAAAATTGTTGACCCGGTGCAAGTGAAGCCTGAGATTGACTCAAACAACGCATCGTCAAACCTGACCCAAGGAATAACTCCAGTTAGCAAAAACGGCAATGCCCCAGCAACCGAAACAGCGACCCAGCTCCAAGCAACCGAGGCAAACGCCAAAGCAGAGTCTGCTGTGGGAGAAACTGTTGATCCATAGAACAGAACACATCCGATTGATGCAGTTATCAATGCCGACACCAGAAGGTCGAACCCTGCGCCCCCTCCGTCTACTGCGGCCACGACAGAAGAGATCAGCATTGCTCCCGCAATGGCTAACAAGGCAGCTCCAGAGACGCGAACCGGGGTGACTGCTACTTTCCTCAACGGACTATCTCGTCGCGTTTCGTAAGTCTCCAGCGCCGAATTGTCCGTTGCGTCGGTTCCCCTATTCCGCCCATGGCGACTAAGACGGGAGTTATCGAGATTCTTCCGACAAGCATCAGAAAGGTCGCGGCGAGATGTCCAAGCGCACCTAGCGAATTGAGATGCCCTAGCGGCCAAGCATCCCCAAATGCGAAGCCCACATTAGAAAGAGACGAGACCGCAAACGTGAAGGCCCCTTCTACCCCGAGCCCATCAGCAGCGAACAGAAGCACGACTGGAACGAGAATCATCGTTGCTAGGAATAACTCCCCGATGATCCGGGCTAATGCCGTTTCGCCAATCGATGAGCGGCCCAAATGAATTTTGCCAACTGCACTCCGATGAATACTTTTCGTTAGCTCCCGCCTGATGTACTGACCTAAGACCATGAACCTCATTACTTTGAAACCACCAGCCACTGAGGCTGACATTCCGCCAACCACCATCAAGACCAGCAGCAACGCTTCCCCACCAAACGGCACAGTTCCGAGACCGCTTGAGAGATAACCCGTAGTGGAGATCGCTGAAGTAGTTGCAAAAATCGCATGTCTGATACTGGCTACCGTGGGCCATTCATCCGACCAGGCCAGAGTCGCCACCACGACAACCAAGATCATTCCCAAATAAGCACGAAATTCGACGCTACGAACGAACCGATGCAAGTCGGCTCTACGCATGGCCCTAAACATCAAAGGCAAACTGGTTCCGGCAACCAACATGCCTAAGATCGCCACCCATTCAATGGCCCCGGACTGGAAAGAGCCAATCGACCCAGAGCGTGTAGAAAAACCACCGGAGGAAAGTGTCGTTAGAGCGTGGATCACGCTATCCACCCAGGGCATACCAGCTAGGAGGTACGCCATGGCGAACAAGCCCGTCAGGCCGACGTAAACGCTCATCAATCTGGCCATCGTTGAACCGCTCCGGGGAGCTAGGCGTCGTGCTGATCTAGTAGCAACGCCACCGTCAGCGTCTAAGCCCCCCACTCCAAGGTGCGGCAAGACTCGCACTAAAACCACGATTATTGCGGCGGCCGATAACCACTGGCCTATAGCTCGAAACGAGATCATCCCTAACGAGAGAGACTCCGCGTCAATAGTTGTTGCATTCGTTCCAGTGATAGTGGCAGCAGCTTCCACCAATGCAACATCGACAGCGATAGAAGTGCCCGTAGCTAGATGAGCAAATGTGACGGCGCCTAACGCAGCGAGCGCACCACTAACGACCGCTGTAAACAGCCGAGAGATCGGCAGCGTGGAAGGAAAGCGGCCGAAACGAACCACTGCTAGGCCTGCTATTTCAACTATGACCCCGGAGACAAGAAGCGGAAAGTAGTCGGGTCCGTCGTCTAAGAAATCAACAGCTGCACAAAGAAAGAATACGGGCGCAGTCAGGACCCACACTGCCCCAACGGTGACCCCCGAGGCAGATTCTATTTTTCCTTTACAAAGACGCTGTATAAACGAGCCAGATCCCGCCAGCACCTTGGCAGTCAGGCGATGCAGGAGCGCCGGGGCGGAGGCCCTTACCGGAGGCCTCGGGGTCACCCGAAGGCCTGCTTCACCTCATCCACCAGATGGGGCTTCGCGAAGACAATCACATGATCCCGAGCTCTTAGAACACTTCGACCTCGCGCTATGTGGGCATTTCCGTCGCGGACAATGGCAGCAAGCAGAACATTCCCAGATAAACCAAGATCCTTGACTGCCACACCGTCAGCCCGAGCCTCAGGTGACACTTCGAATTCGACAACTTCAACATCGCCTTCCAAGAACGTCGCGACGGCTGCAACATCACCGCGTACATATCTCAAAACACTATTTGCGCTAGCTGTGCGGGGTGACAGGGCCGCGTCAATACCCACTTGTTCCAAAAGCGGCAGGAGGCTAAGTCTGTGAACGACGGCGATTGTTTCTGGAGCTCCCATAGATTTCGCATAGAGACAGGCAAGAACATTCGCATCGTCTTGGCCCGTGGATGCTACGACTGCATCAAAATCACCGACACGTTCTGAAGAGAGCAGATCGGTGTCAGTGATATCTCCCTCGAAAACAAGACATCCGGGTAATTTCTCCGCCAAGGACTCACACCGTTGTTTATCCTGCTCAACTATGGCGACTTCTACACCTCTGTCATTAAGCCGCTGAGCCAGCAATTCAGCAGTCCGACCACCGCCCAATAACATGACGCGTTTTACTTCAGTCCTTTGGAGCCCTAACAAGGACATCAGCTCGCGACGTCCCTTGCGACGACAGACCACTCGAAGCAGGTCGTGTGCTTGGAGAACCATGTCTTCACGCACTACATGACTTTCTCCGTCACGAATTATTTCTCCGAAGATGAAATCCCATTCTGGTTCGTATGACGTGCCGATTTCACCGACCGACCGGCCCACGACAGGCGCACTATCAGAAAGTCGGGCACCGACAAGTAGCACCTCTCCCCCGGCCATCTCAAACAAATTTCTTGCCCCCTGATAGAGCAATAACTCTTGGATCGCCACAGCAGTTTGCTCGTCCGGATCAAGAACTAGGTCAACCCCCATCGCTTCACGAATTTTCCGGCCAGCAGGACCTCGGAGTTCGCGATCGTCAATTCTCGCGATCGTCGATAGTTGCTCTTCCCCGCGTGCTTGTCGCGCCTGGAGACAAACAAGGAGATTCGTTTTGTAGCTCTGAGTAACAGCAACCAGCACTTCAGCCTTTTCAACTTCAGCTTCTTGCAGAGTGCTCGGGTTAGTCGCGTCTCCAACCACAGTCAGAATGTCATTGTCCCTCTCGATCCTCATCAGGGGATCCCGTAACTCGTCGACAACGACCACGTCGTTACCTTCGCGGGACAGCCGTGCCGCTACGTAACTGCCGACTTCTCCAGCGCCGACCACGAGGATTCTCACAACACCAACGGTACCGCCCAAGTCGAGAAGTTAGAACCTGTATCACTCAGCTAATTACTGGTGAGACGCGAACGCTAAGTTGTCGTCATGGCGATAGTGGTTTCCATAGACGCAGGAACGACGGGTGTTAGGTCTTTCGCTATCAACGAGCAAGGCCAGCAGATAGCCCTTTCATATAAAGAGTTCACACAGCACTTTCCGCGACCAGGGTGGGTGGAACATGACCCAAATGAGATCTGGGAGTCAGTCCAGTTCACCCTTTCAGAACTCAAAGGATCTATTTCCGAACCTGTCGCTGCAATCGGCATAACTGATCAACGTGAAACGGTGCTGGCTTGGAGTCTTAAGTCGGGCGATCCTATTTGCAATGCGATTGTTTGGCAGGATCGACGGACCTCTAACCGATGTGACGAGCTTTTAGAAACCGGATATCTCGATCAGATCCGCCACACAACGGGGTTAGTAATTGACCCGTATTTCACTGGAACAAAAATTGAGTGGCTGCTCAAAAACGGGGTTGTAGAGCTAGGCCCAGACTTAGCGTTTGGGACCATTGATAGTTGGATCATTTGGAAGTTAACCGGTGGCTCAAACTACGTAACTGATGTGAGTAACGCATCAAGAACTCTCCTTTACGACATTCGCAATGGGTCCTGGTCGTCGGAGCTTTGCCAACTCTTCGGGGTTCCCGAATCAAGTTTGCCTGAGGTGCTTCCCTCTTCAGGTCGCTTCGGCCTTACATCTCAAACGACCGCCCTGGGCGCAGGCATCCCAATTAGTGGTGTCGCCGGTGATCAGCAGTCTGCACTTTTTGGTCAAGCCTGCCTTCAGCCCGGCATGACCAAAAACACCTACGGAACTGGATCTTTCGTACTCATGAACGCAGGACCACAATGCCCTGAGCCCGTTGACGGTTTACTCACCACAGTGGCTTGGGATTTAGGCAGCGGACCAACTTACGCTTTAGAAGGGTCAGTCTTTGTTACCGGAGCAGCTATCCAATGGCTGCGCGACGGATTGGGA
>Ga0209404_10001034_pt1 | contig 19863 bp, 28 predicted proteins | sample TroAtlMetagenome_2_FD_187447 | JGI IMG/M metagenome (GOLD analysis project Ga0209404, IMG submission 187447) | Marine eukaryotic phytoplankton communities from Atlantic Ocean - Tropical Atlantic ANT8 Metagenome (SPAdes) (version 2) | ecosystem: Environmental > Aquatic > Marine > Oceanic...
TTTGTGGCGGGACATAGTTCCGCCACAATCATTAAATAGAAAGGAAAAATGCACCCTAAAAACTTCAGAGTACAAATTAATGCCTACCAATATCATGCAGATTTCGTTATAAACTGCATAGAAACCCCATTAGATATAGAAAACGCAATAGTTGACAAATTGGGAAAAGGTGATATAAAGTGGGATCATCTTGGAGAAATGATGGATCCAAGATTACAGAGAATAACCTATGAGGAGGTTGTTGATGGTACAAGAAATGTACAGTCACAAAAGGTCCTTGGAGTTGAAGTGGCAGTTGGAGTATGAGCAAGAAGGTAAATATACTCTGAATATGGTCGAAATTGATAAGAAGATTAGAGAAATTATCACTGAGATCAAACTCGAAGAATCTAAGATTGCAGATAGGGAAAATGCAATCGTTAATGCCGCGCCACAAGTTTCTGTAGCTACTTAATCAAAAGCTACATCGTTGGAAAAATTCACTCCACACTACAGGCTCTCTTGCACTCTACTAAAAAATAACATATACTATTTACACTATACATTTAATAAATGATGAATGCTGACGCGTATAGTCGACAACCCTAGGGACAGTGTTCAGATATCTAGGAGGATATTAATATGGCAACAACTACATTTTCGGGACCGATAAAAGCGGGAACGATATCAAATACAACAGGTACAACTGTTGGAACTAATGTTAAAAACACAGGACAAGTGTTAATGGCTCAATCATTTTCATTTGCTTATGGAACTGAAGGAGCTGCAACAGATACAAATGTTGTGATTCCAGCTAACTCTCAAATCGTAAGAATCGATGTTAACGTAGAAACTGCGTTTAACGATTCAGGTACTGATATACTTGAAGTTGGTTCATCTGCGGATACTGATTTATACGTTAATGACGTAGCTGTTTCAGCAGTTGGAAAGATAGCTTTAGGAACAGCTGCACTGTGTGCAAACTGGAAAGATATTGGAACTTCTGATGTTAGAATTGGTTACATCTATAATGGTGCAAACGACGATGCTTCAGCAGGTGCTGCTACAGTAACTATTAGTTACTTGCAAAACAATAATTTAAGTTAATAATTAACTCTGGGTGGGGTGTAATGACCCCACTCTTTAATAGGAGAAAATAAAATGGCTTACGACCCAACAATAAATGTACAGTTCGATGGAGAACGAAAATATATCCATGTTTTTAACATAGACGCTTCTAAAGATGGAAGTACGGGAACAACTACTATAGATGTTTCTGCTTTAAATCCAAATAAATCAGGCGCATTATGTAATAGAATATCACTAAATAAAATTTGGTATAATATTAACCCTACTGCAATAGCAGATGCGGCAAGACTTCAATGGGAAAATTCTGGTGGAGATGAAACTTTTTTATCATTAACTGGTTATAATGATTCTGATTTTAGTTCTATCGGAGGTTTAGTAAATCCAAATACTAGCTCAAATGCAAATGGCGATGTTAATATTGTTATTCCTGCACACACTGCTGGTGATACTTATTCAATTGTTTCTGAGTGGATTAAATATTACGCTTAGGAGGTTAGATGGCGAACACAACTTCCGGTTCTTATGTTTTTGATAAGAATCTAGGCATAGACGAAATTATAGAAGATGCATACGAACGTATTGGTATGCAGGGTGTTTCTGGCTATCAATTAAAAACTGCTAAACGATCTTTAAATATTTTATTTTCTGAATGGGGTAATAGAGGACTTCAATTTTGGGAAGTAAAAAATCAAAATGTTACATTAGTTGATGGACAAGCGGTATATACTTTTTATCGTTCACCATCTGATGGTACATCTAGCGGTGTTTCAACTACACTATCAGCAGGAATAAATGCAGCGGTAACTACAATTGGAGTTGCTTCAGTTACAGGTATGCCAACAACAGGTGGCATCATAATTATTGGGACCGAACAAATTACATATACAGGCATTTCTTCATTAAATCTAACAGGATGTGTTAGAGGTGTTAATGGCAGTACAGCGGCAACCCACACTACTGGTGATGCGGTTTTACAATTTCCAAACGGAATGACAGATATTCAAGAAGCAGACTATAGAGTTAAATCAACTTCTGTTGATACTCCTATGACAAAAATTAGTAGATCTCAGTATCAAGGTTTTTCAAATAAAACTTCAACTGGTCTACCTACACAATATTGGGTCCAAAGATTTATAGATAAAGTTACAATGACTTTATATTTAACTCCAGGTGCAGCTCAGGACGGAAACTATATTAATTTTTATTATACAAAAAGAATTGATGATGTTGGGGCATATACAAATGCAACTGATGTACCATATAGATTTGTTCCATGTATGATTTCAGGTTTAGCATATTACTTAGCTGTCAAATATGCACCACAAAGAGTACAAGAATTAAAACTTTTATATGAAGATGAATTATTAAGAGCAGAAGATGAAGATGGTTCTTCTAATTCTACTTACATATCTCCTAAAATATATTACCCAGGTATTGGTTAATGACTACTTTTTCACAAGGTAAATATGCTTTAGCTATTTCAGATAGATCTGGCATGGCTTTTCCATATAATGAAATGGTTAGAGAATGGACAGGTGCCCTGGTCCATGTTTCAGAATACGAGCCTAAACAACCACAATTAGATCCTAAACCAACAAGTGCAGACCCGCAAGCTTTACAAAGAGCAAGAACTGCTAGAACAGAATTTCCAACAGAAGATTTTTTAGTAGACAACCCTATTACAACCGTAGCTGCTGATGCAACAGTTTCTATAGCTTTTGAAAATGGTGCTATGCAAGTAGATGATTTTGCTAGATTAAGAAATGTTAAATCTCCAGTGGGCGGTGTTGCCATATCTACTTTACAATTATCTACAACTTTAAATGGGGCCATTACAGATTCAGCTACAACAATTACTTTAGCTGACGGATCAGAATTTCCAACATCAGGTTTTATTGTAATTGAAAAAGTTTTAACTTCTACAGATACAAGTGATCCTTTAAAAGTTGGAATGTATCAAAACGAAGTAATTCAATATACTGGAAGATCAAGTAACGACTTAACAGGATGTACTAGAGGAACAAGTGCTCCATATAGAGGAGTGTCTCCGGAAAAAACAGTAGCAGGTTCTCATGCAACTGGAGCAAAAGTTTATGGTGCATATAAAATAGCGACTCTTTCTACAAAACAAGAATTAGCTGGATATAATAATAGCGCCGGTAATCCTGCATACACTACTATTCAAACAGGTTTTACATTTGAACTTGTTAGCAATGCTAGTAGCGCAGAAACAGGGGGCGGTTTACAGTGTACAGTTGGACCGATTAATGATAGAGGTTAATTATGTCAGGAATTTCAAAATATACATACACTACATTAACAACTGCAATCAGAGACTATACTGAAGTAAGCTCTGATGTTTTATCTACAACTATTGTAGATGGAATTATTATGGCTGCTGAAATGAGAATTAATCAAGAGCTTCCTATGGATGCAGATAGATTTGTTCAAGAAGGAACTTTAGTTGCAGATGACAATACTATCAATGCGCCTGCAGGAACTTTATTTATAAGAGGTATTGAAGTCTTTGATTCAACTTCCGTTACTACAGGAAAAGGAACTTGGTTAGAGAAAAAAGATCAAACTTATTTAGCAGAGTATACGGATAGATTAACAGGACCAGAAGGAAATTTAACAGCACAAGATGTGACAGGTTTTCCTAAGTATTATGCTATGTTTGGTGGTGCTACAGGGCTTTCAGACACGACTTCTGGAGGTATGTATATAGCTCCTACGCCAGACGCTAACTATAAATTTAGAGTATATTATAATAAATATCCTACAGGATTAGGTTCTGGAAGTGATGGAAACGCAGAGACTTATTTAAGTACCTATTTCCCACAAGGTTTATTATATGCCTGTCTAGTAGAGGCATATGGATTTTTAAAAGGTCCAACAGATATGTTGACATTGTATGAAAATAAATATAAAAATGCAGTACAACAGTTCGCAGGAATGCAACTGGGTAGACGAAGACGAGACGATTATACTGATGGAACAGTTAGGATACAAGTTAAGTCACCGTCTCCATAAATGAGGAGAAAAAATTATGGCAATAACATCGGCAATATGTAACAGTTTTAAAAACGAACTTATGACTGCGACACATAACTTTACTGCGTCTACAGGAAACACATTTAAAATTGCGCTATACACAAGTTCCGCAACTTTAGCTGCTGCTACTACAGCGTATTCTAGTTCAAATGAAATTACGAACTCTTCTGGATCTGCTTACACAGCAGGCGGAAAAGCTTTAACAAACATTACTCCATCTTTAGATGGATCAACAGCTTGTGCTGACTTTGACGACATCTCTTGGACGTCTGCGTCTTTCACAGCTAATGGATGTTTGATCTACAATGACACTGCAACAGGTGACCCTGCTGTTTGTGCCGTAGCATTTGGTGGAGACAAAACAGTTTCAAGTGGAACTTTTACTATTCAATTCCCTGCAAAAGCAGCTACAACAGCTATAGTTAGAATAGCATAAGGAGGAATTCCTTATGTCTAAATCCTGGGGACAAAATTCTTGGGGAGCTAACCAATGGAACGATCAAGATTCCGTTGATGTTTCTTTAACAGGATTAGGTTTAACAACAGCAATCGGATCCGTCGATGCATTTAATGAATCCGGTTGGGGTTCAGACTCTTGGGGCGATGAGAACTGGGGAGAAAGTGCAACAGATGTAACTTTAACTTCAGCTGGAGTTGCAACAACAGCAATCGGAAGTTTCCCTTATGCACAATCAGAAGAAGGTTGGGGCAGAGATGAATGGGGCAATGGTGGCTGGGGTGTTGATCCTTCTGTCATAGTTGGACTAACCGGCGATGCTCCTGCTGGATTAACAGTATCATTAGGAACGATCGATGCATTTCCACTTATAGAAGTTCCATTAACGGCACCATCAAATCAAGGTGCGTCAGCTTTAGGAACTCCAACAACTACTCAACTTACATATGCAGCTTTAACAGCTCCAAGTCAGATGACTTCTCAACTTGGAGATTTTGATAATGCTGGTACGCTAGTTGGTTGGGGTAGAAATGGTTGGGGTGAAGAGCCTTATGGAGACTCATTTAATAAATTAGTTCAACCTGCTGGGATGGCAGCAACCGCAAGTGTTGGAGCGCTTCTGCCAGCAGATGTTACAGGAATAACAGCACCTTCCGCATTAACTACAAGTGTTGGATCTTTTAATTTAGAATTTACATATATTCCAACTGGACAATCAGCAACTACAAGTGTTGGTGCGATTACGATAGGAATAGGAGTTCCAATAACTGCGCCTGCTGTAGCAACTGCAAGTGTTGGAGCAATTATAGTTGGAATAGGTGTTGTTCCTGATGGACAATTAGCAACTACAAGTGTAGGAGAAATAGAAGTAACAGAAACTCAATTAGTTAGAATTGGTTTCGATGGTGTAACTACACCGGCTATTTTAACTTCTTCAGTTGGGGCTATTATTCCAGAAATAGGAGTACCACTAACAGGAGTATCAGCAACTTCAGCAGTAGGGGCAATATCACCTGAAGATGGTGTAGGATTAACAGGGCTTGAAGTTACCGCAGAATTAGGTACAACTGGCTTCGGAACATTAGGATACAAAGATATTGACATAACAGGCAATACATCTTATACAGATGTAAATCATGCTGCTTAATTGATTAAGGAGAAAATATTATGGCATCAACATACACAGCGCTTGGCGTAGAATTAATGGCAACCGGTGAAAATGCCGGTACTTGGGGAACAAAAACAAATACGAATTTAAATATCATCGAGCAAATTGCTGGTGGTTTTACTACACAATCAATAGCTGGAGGAGCACAAACTACAACTCTTTCGGTTTCAGATGGATCAACTGGTGCTACTCTTGCACACAGAATGATAGAATTCACAGGTTCAATTACAGGAAATCAAGTTGTAACAATACCTTTAGATGTACAAACTTTTTATTTTTTAAGAAATTCAACATCTGGTGCATACACAGTACAATTTAAATATGTATCAGGATCAGGTGATTCTTATACTTTCAGCGCAACAGATAAAAGTGATATCATAGTATATGCATCAGCAAATGATGGCACAAACCCAGATATTATAACTTTAGAATTCGGTGCTGGAGATGTGACTCTTACAGGAACACAAACTTTAACAAATAAAACTTTAACTAGTCCTGTAATTGGAACAAAAATTTCAGATACAAATGGAAATGAATTAATTAATCTTACAGCAACAAGTTCAGCAGTTAACGAATTTACAATAGCTAACGCAGCTACTGGAAACGGACCTACTCTTTCATCTACAGGTGAAACTAATGTTGATATTAACATAAGTCCAAAAGGAACTGGGGACGTTGTTCTTGCGGGTGACACTGTAAAAGTTGGAGACTCAGGAGCAGCAGCTGTCCTAACTTCTAATGGAGCTGGTACTCTTACAGTATCTACTGGTGGAGCAACTGATTTAGTTTTAAATACAAATAGCGGTACAAACTCAGGAACATTTACTATAACAGACGGCGCAAATGCAGACATGACTATGGCGCCTAATGGTTACGGAAGATTTACTGTCGATGGTCAAGGTAAGATTGAAAGTCTTGCTGAAAAAATTACAGTAGAAGCTACAGCAGCTACTGGTACAAAAAATTATGACGTTTTAACTCAAGCAGTTTGGTACTACACTACTGCAGCATCGGGTAACTGGACTCTAAACATTAGAGGTGACGGTTCTACTTCTTTAAATGATATCATGGATGCTGGAGAGTCAGTTACAATAGCGCACTTAGTTACACAGACTGGAACAGCTTATTATAATAACGCTGTAACAATAGATGGTTCTTCTATAACTCCAGAGTGGCAAGGTGGAGCTGCACCTACTGCAGGTAATGTTAACTCAATCGACACATACACTTATACTATTATAAAAACGGCAGATGCTACATTCACAGCGTTGGCCGCACAAACACAATTCGCATAGGAGTAATTTAATATGCCTTTATTAGGAACTCGAGGAGCCGCTTCTGGAAGAGGTTTCGGACAGACTGGTGGACCAAATGCTAAATTCATTGATGCATCTGGAGGTACAGTAACTACTAGCGGAGATTACAAAATTCATACATTTACAGGACCTGGTACCTTTACTGTTAACGCAACAGGTAACGAAGCAGGATCTGAGGCCGTTGATTATTTAGTTATAGCAGGCGGCGGAGGCGGTGCTGGAAGGCACGGGGGAGCCGGAGGAGCAGGCGGTGTTCGTGAGTCAAACGGAGACGGCGGCTGGTCTGGAAGTCCCAGAGCTGCAGGATCAGGTGTTGTAGTAACTGCACAAGGATATCCAGTTTCTGTTGGAGGAGGTTCAGGCGGCGGTAGCCGAGGATCAACTTCATCTGTTGTATCAAAAGAATCAGCAGGCGGAGGAGGCGGAGGCTTCTTCAATAACTCTCCACATGCAGGAGAGCCAGGAGGCTGTGGCGGAGGATCTGGAGGCGGCTTTGGCGGCTCTACAGGCGGAGGATCAGGAAATACTCCAAGTCAATCCCCACCACAAGGTTCAAATGGTGGATCAGGCGCAGGCTCAGACGGAGACGGATCTGGAGGAGGCGGAGGCGGAACGCTTAACACCGGACAACCTACACCTAACAACAGAACTCCAGGACAAGGCGGAAGCGGAATTACAACATCAATCTCAGGATCACCTACAGCTTATGGCGGTGGTGGAGGCGGAGGATCTAATGGTCCTTCTGCATCAGGTGGAACTGGTGGCGGTGGAAGCACGAACGGATCTGGCGGCACAAACCAAGGCGGAGGCGGAGGTGGAGGTACCTCTGGACACGAATCACCTGGAGGATCAGGCGGTAGTGGAATAGTAATTATAAGGTATAAATATCAATAATGGCACATTTTGCAAAAATAGATGAATCAAACGTGGTACTACAGGTACTTAAGGTAAATGATGAGGATGCTGCTACTGAAGCTGCAGGCCAAGCTCATTTAAATACGCATAATAACTGGCCAGCTAATCTTTGGATACAAACTTCATATAACACTTGGGAAGGACAACACAAATTAGGTGGAACACCTTTTAGAGGAAACTATGCATGTATTGGTTATACTTGGGATTCAGTTAATGAAATATTTTGGGCACCTCAACCCTATGCTTCATGGACAAAAGATAACGCAACTGCAAGTTGGGTTTCACCCGCAGGTGCTGAACCAGCATTAACATCTGAACAAACACAACAAAATTTAGATGGAACACATGGTTGGAAATATAATTGGAATGAAGGAAATCAGTCCTGGGATTTAGTTGACGGATTAGCATAATTCCTTTAAAAGAGGTATCGCATGTCCTTAGTGATACCATTGTTTGCAACACCCATAAATTTATCTACTTTAGATATATCCGATAAAGAACAAGACAGTATTGAAAAGACTCTACAGAGTTTAAAATACGGTCCTACAAATCAAAGCGGTGGTGCAGGAATAAGTAAAGATTTATTTCTGTTTAATAATAAAAAATTTAAATCATTGCATAAAAAAATTCTAGACAGTGTCTGTTTGTTTAACGAACAGGTCATGGGTTATAAAAAAACAAAATTTAAACTAACAACATCTTGGGCTACGATTTGTAATAATCAAGAAGAATCAGAAAGACATAAACATTGTAATAGTATGTACTCAGCTGTTTATTATAACAAATGTAGCGAGAGTGTTGCTGATATAGTATTCTATAATAACAATTGGGCCAGTAATAATTATGATTTAGAGAAGGTTGAAAACAATCATTTTAATTCTAGTTATTGGTCTATCCCACCAAAAGATAAGCTCTTAATAGTATTCCCTTCTTCTATGTATCATAGGATATCTAAGAGCCATGACAATAAAACAAGATATTCAATAGCCTGTAACTTTGTTCCCGTGCCTCCTTATGGGTATATGGATAGTTATAATATTTGATCTGTGTCAATGATTAAAGAAGTTATTTTTGATAAAAAAGAACTTAAACTTATAGCTGACTACGTATTAGAAAATGAAAAACATATTAAAAGTTTAGGTCCATCAATATATCCTGGAACCGCTAAAGATGCTTTGACAGGAAGGTACATGATTTTTAATTTTTTAAACTCCCCTATAGGAGATATACTTAAATATAAAATCTTTAAGTTTTTACATAAAAATAATATCCATGAACCTTGTGCCATACAATGTTGGGCTAATACATTTAGAAAAGGTGAAGGCATTAAACAACATAGACATCAAGTAAAAGACCACGAGTTGTTTCTATGTGCAAACATATTTATAAAAGGGGATCCTAATTTAGGTACGACATATATTATAGATGGTAAGCATGTGAATGTTAAAAATAAACCTGGAGAAATAATGCTGTTTAATTCTAGACTTGAGCATTATGTTGACAAAAATCCCAAAGATAGTATAAGAATATCTATAGCATTAGACATACATGAAAGAACTATATTTAACGATACAAAAAGATTTTACAATTGGGTATGATTAAAGAGACTCTATCAGAACTAGATTTTTATCACGGTAATGTAAAATTACCAAAAGGAATTTCTTTAGATATGGAATCTTTTAGAGCGGATATTTTATATTATAGTTCTACTGATAAACCTTTTCCAATGTCTAGAAATTTAGACATACTACATGCGTACATAAGTGATTATTTTAATTTAAATTTTGTAAGACATTTAATTATTAGAGACACGTTTGGTTTAATAATACCACCAAATGAACAAACTCCGACTATCGTAGAAGCAGACCCCATGGATTTAATAAATGCACCTGATTATGTAATGCTCTATGGCGTTAAAGTTAAAGAAGAATCTTGTCCTGTGACTATAGAGTTTGATGATAAAAGACAGAAAAATAGATGGTATAAAAGACAATTAAAAACTAATTCATTTATGATATTCCCAAGCACTTTGACCTACAAAATAGAGAAGAATGAATCTAGTGACACAAATTATATCATGAAATGTACTTATGAATCTAAATGATTATTACTGGTATTTTGAATCAGCCATACCTGCTAAAGTCTGTGATAGGATTGTTAAAGCAGGTCTAGCTAAACAAGAAGAAGAAGCTTTAACCGGTGGCCTATCTCTTAGTAAAAAATCAAAATTAAAAAAGAAAGAATTATTAGATCTTAAAAAATTAAGACTTTCAAACGTATCTTGGCTAGATGATAGATGGATATATGATGCTGTACAACCATATATTCATAAAGCAAATAAAAGTGCCGGTTGGAATTTTGAATGGGATTACAGCGAAACTTGTCAATTCACAAAATATAAAAAAGGCCAGCACTACGGTTGGCATTGTGATGCATGGCCAATGCCATATGGTGCAGGAAGTGAAGCAAATGATTTAAATAAAAATACAATAGGAAAAATTAGAAAGCTATCTGTTACAGTTAGTTTGTCGGATCCTAAAGATTATACAGGCGGCGAATTAGAATTTGATTTTAGAAATACTAATCCGGATAAAAAACATAATCGACAGACGTGTAAAGAGATACGACCTAGAGGAAGTATTGTTGTATTTCCTAGTCATGTCTGGCATAGAGTTAAGCCAGTAACGAAAGGAGTAAGGTATAGTCTAGTAATTTGGAACCTAGGTTATCCTTTTAGATAATGGACTACCGATTAGAAAAAAATTTCTTGCAGTTTAAAAAGGAATTAGACTTCAACAAACTAAGTAAACTAATGGCGGAGAATAATTTTCAAAGTAGGATTATGTCGGCCCATCCTGAGAACTATTTATTGGACAGTATTTTTCAAATACGAAATATTCAAGATGAAGTTTTCTTTACAGAAATGTTTAATCAAATGAATAGTATGTTTAATAAAGACAATAGAAGAACAACTTTAGATCTATTTTTTTCTTTTGCTAGAGGTGCAAGAGGAGATAACCATAAGGACCAGGAATCTGTCAATATTTTAGGGGCGTATGGTAGGACAATGTATTTTATAAATAACAAAGAAATTGTATTAGAAAAAGGAGATAGGTTATTTATCAACAAAGGTGTAGAGCATAGAGCAATAGGTTTAACACCAAGAATAATTTTATCGTTTGGTATATTTGATGGCTGATTTTAAAAAAGATAAATATGAAATAATTAAAAAAGCAATTCCAAAAGTCTTGTCGGAGTTTGCCTACAATTACCTGTTGATTAAAAAACAAGTGGCGGCGACGATGTTTTATAGTAATTTTTTACACAAGGACCAAACTGAATGGGGGACTTTTAGAGATCCACAAGTGCCTAATACTTTTGCTATCTATGGTGATCCAGCCATGGAAGCTTTGTTATTAAAAACCCAGCCTGTTGTTGAGAAATGTATAAACGATAAACTATTACCAACTTACTCTTACGCAAGAGTTTATAAAAAAGGCGATATACTACAAAGACACAAAGATAGAATAAGCTGTGAGATATCAGCTACTATGAATCTTGGTGGAGATGTTTGGCCTATCTATTTAAATCCTGATCCAAAAGCAGGACACGTATATGGTAAACCAAGAGGCATACATAAAATTCAAACTTACCAACCATCAACAAATAAAAAAGAAATTAAAATTAATTTAAAACCAGGAGACATGCTTCTTTATTCAGGCTGTGATCTAGAGCATTGGAGAGAACCTTTTGAAGGTAGAGATTGTGCACAAGTCTTTCTACATTATAATAGATTAAGTCTTGGGGATAAAAACATATTTGATAATAGAAAACATTTAGGATTACCAGTTGACTTCAAAAACAAAGTATAAAGTAATAGATAATTTTTTAGATGAGGACACTTATAATAAGTTCTCAGCGTATCTTAAGTCAGAAGCAGTACCTTGGTATTTTAGAAGTATTGACACTACTATGGGCGATACTAAAAACAAAAATGGTTTCTTTTCTTTTTGTTTTTACAACGACCATGCACCTAATCATGATTCATTCTATGAGTTTATGCCACCTTTTATTAAACAATTAAAAGCAGAGGCCTTAATACAAATCAGGGCCAATTTAACTTTTAGAGATATCGATGCCAGAGAATCTGCTTTTCACAATGACTATTTATATAAAAACTCTGTAACAGGAATATTTTATCTAACTACTTGTAATGCAAAGACTGTTCTTGATTTACCTGGTGTTAATAAATCTGTGGAAAGTGTGGAGAATAGAATGTTGTTGTTCCCTACAAAAATAAGACATAATGTTTTATATCAAACCGATGTCCACAAAAGGTATGTGGTTAATTTTAATTTTTTTAGTGGCCAATGGTAAAAGATTTTACAAAACTTTTAAAGAATAAAAATTATCCAAAGCGTAAATGTAGCTGGCATGTCGAAGGCATACTACATAAGAAAACAAATAAATCTTACAAGTTTGATCTATCTCCTATTAGAAAATTTACAGATGGGTCTGAAGGTAAAGAGGGGTTCTTCAAAACAAAAGCAGATAAAACAGTATTTGATTTTAATAAACAATGGGTTATATTAGATAATGAAGAGTTACATGAGTTTCTAAAAGAGAGAAATATTAAAGACATAGCGCTAGAAGAACTAATTAAAACACTAACATGGAATATAATAATAAATAAATGAACTGGCCTTTAATAGTTGCAGATGATTTTTATAGGGACATTGATCTTTTAAAACAATTCTGTGAAAAACAGAATTATGCTGCCGGTTTAAATTTTCCAGGATTTAGAACAGATCCTGTGCATGAAATAAACAACAACTTGTTTCAAGAAATTGCACTTAAAACTTTAGCAGTATTATATCCAGACAACTACAGAAACTTATCTTTTGAAGCAACTTCGTACATACAACGTGTTCCACCAAACTTAGTAGATGGGTGGGTCCACTCTGATTCAGATAGTCAAATAACTTCTATTTTATATTTAAATAAAAATATAAATGCAGGAACTTCTTTGTTTAAACCGGTCGTACCTTCTCCGGATATAAATAGTTTTTCTTTTGATAAAAGATCATATTATCAAAGAGTAAACAATCTTGATAAACTAACTAAGAAAGAAGATGAGATCTTTACAAAAATAAGAACTGAAAATAATGAGCAGTTTAGAAAAACTTGTTTCATTAATTCAGAATACAATAGATGCGTTATGTTTGACGCTGTTGAATACCATGCAGCAGAAAACTTTTACTCTGATACTAACGAAGATAGATATACTTACATTACTTTTTGGCATCAGTTGTGGGACAAAGGTAAACAACTAAACCCACCACTTACTACCTCAAGAAGGGTTATACCCTAGTGAAAATAAAGAGAATAGACAGTTATTATCTTGTAACACAGATCAAAGAACATAAAGAAATTAAAAATAAACTCCTTAATCTAATTAGTCAAATACCCAGAAACAGCTATGAGAACATTACACACACTGATTGGAGCTTACCTAAAGATTATAAGAGAGAATATTTAGATTATTTTTACACGATAATAAAACCCTATATAGATGACATGAGAGATCTCCTTAAGGAGAAGACTTGTGAAATTCAAAACGGTTGGTTTCAACAGTATTACCAAAACGACTTTCATCAATGGCACAGGCACGCTAAGACAAATTTTGCAAATGTGTATTATCTTGAACTGCCTGATAAGAAAATGACAACAAAAATTAGACCTATTTTAAATGGTAAAAAGGTACAAAATTTAGTAGCTAAAGAGGGAGACTTAGTAACTTTTCCTGCCATGATGCAGCACACGTCTGAAAAATCTAGTAGCAATTTGAGAAAAACTATTATATCATTTAATAGCGATTTTTACTGAAAATTTACAGAGGTTATATGCTACAGAAACTAGGATTTTTACCCGGATTTAACAAACAAGTCACCGAAACTGGGGCCGAAGGCCAATGGTTTGATGGCGATAACGTACGTTTTAGATATGGATCACCTGAAAAAATAGGTGGTTGGAGTCAATTAGGACAGGATAAACTTACCGGTGCGGCAAGAGCAATACATCAATTTGAGAACAAAGATAGTGTTAAATATTCTGCTATAGGTACAAACAAAATTTTATATGTATATGTCGGTGGTCAATACTATGATATCCACCCTATTAGAACGACTTTAACTGGAGCCAGCTTTTCAAGTGACGCTTCAACTCCCACAGTTACAGTAACATGTACCGGGGACCATGGATTACTAGAAGGCGATATTGTTTTATTTGACAGCGTATCAGGGTTAAGTGGATCTACATTTACCGACGCATCATTTGAAGACATAAAATTTATGGTCGCTTCAATTCCTACTTCAACTACTTTTACTATTACAATGGCTGCATCAGAATCAGGAACTCCTTTATCTACTGATGGATCAGCTTCTGTTTTGTGTTATTACAATGTTGGTCCTTCTCAACAACTAGGTGGCTTTGGATTTGGAGCAGGTAACTTTGGAGGTCAAACTAGCGGAGCAGCAACTACAACACTAGCTTCTGGTATTAATGATACAGTAACTAATATTCCTTTAACCAGCTCTTCTGCTTTTCCGGCATCTGGAGAAATTAGAATTGGGTCAGAGGACATAAGCTATACAGCTAATAATACTTCTACAAATATTTTAAGTGGAGGTGCAAGAGAAGTTAATGGTACAACCAAAGCATCGCATAGTGGAGGAGCTACAGTTACAAATATTTCTGAATACGTTGCGTGGGGAGAATCCTCAACAGCACAAGATTTTACTATTGATCCTGGACTATGGGTTTTAGATAACTATGGTCAAAAATTAATAGCACTTATTTACAATGGCCCTTGTTTTGAATGGGATGGGTCTCCAACAAATGCGGTTAATAGTAGAGCAACTCTTTTACCAAACGCCCCAACAGCATCGCGTCATGTGTTGGTATCTACACCCGATAGACACTTAGTATTTTTTGGAACAGAAACAACAATAGGAACTAAAACTACACAAGATGATATGTTTATTAGATTCTCTGATCAAGAAAATATTGATAATACAGATTCATATATAGTAACTGCAGAAAATACCGCAGGTACACAAAGACTGGCCGACGGATCAAGAATCATGGGAGCTATCAAAGGTAGAGATGCTATTTATGTGTGGACTGATACAGCATTGTTTTTGATGCAATTTGTTGGTGCACCTTTTACTTTTTCTTTTCAACAAGTAGGTACAAACTGTGGATTAATAGGAAAGAATGCTTGTATTGAAGTAGATGGTAAAGCTTATTGGATGTCAGAGAATGGTTTCTTTACTTATGATGGACAATTAAACTCACTACCTTGTTTAGTAGAAGATTTTGTATATGATGATATTAATACTACAGCAAGAGATTTAATTAGTGCGGGTCTTAATAATTTATTTGGTGAAGTCTCTTGGTTTTATTGTAGTTCAGCATCTGATGCGATTGATAAAGTAGTTACCTTTAACTATTTAGATTCATCTGTTAAAAGAACTATTTGGACAACCGGAACATTAGCTAGAACAGCATGGGAAGATTCTGCGTTGTTTGATAGACCTCATGCTACTTACTATAATCCTTCCGATGATGCCTCGTTCGATGTTGTTGGTAACACGGACGGAAGTACAATATACTATAATCAGGAAACAGGGACCGATCAAGTTAACGCTGGTGGGGCCGTTACAGCTGTAATAGCAAGCATATCTTCAGGTGATTTTGATATCACTCAAAAAAGAAGTACCAGTGGGGCGACTGTAGGTATGCCCGATCTTAGAGGAGACGGTGAATTTATTATGAGAATAAGTAGATTTATACCAGACTTTATAGACCAAACAGGAACGACTGCGATCAAATTTAAAACAAGAATATATCCAAATAGCGCACAGGTTACAAATAGTTTTACTTGTACCTCTTCTACAACTAAAAAAGATATAAGAGTAAGAGCTAGACAAATTGCATTAGAAGTTGCAAACACGGGAGCAAATGAGAATTGGAAATTAGGAACATTTAGACTAGACATACACCCAGGAGGAAGAAGATAATGGCTACTGACCAAGAGATACGAGAAGCAGGTTATTATGGAATACCGCAACAGCAATGGTTATTAAATCCTTTTGAGATACCTACTGCCGATCCGGTGACCGACCAAGGTATTGTTGCAACTAAAGCTTTTACAGGCAATGATGGTTTTAGTGTCTACAATCCTGACCCTAATTCAATCGTAAACAGAAACTACGACCCTACTCGTTACAATAATCTTATGGAAAACTCTTTCCTTTATGGTGGGTCTAATGCTACAGAGCCAAAGTATCTTAATCAATCTACTTTTGATCCAAATCTTGTTAGAGCTCAAAACACATCTAATCTAATTCGTACTTATGAGTCGGGAATAGGACCTGGAGTAATGAGGTTAGGTAATAGTGTTTTAGATGTAAAAGATTTTAGTCCTGAGAAAAGAGCAGCTCTTTTGAAAAGTGCTGATAATTTTATAGATGATGCAAAAATGAGATACGCAACCCAGGGACAATACGAAACTGTACCTAGTGAATTTGCTTACAGCTCACAAACAGAACTAGATAAATTTAAAGACATGTATCCAGAATATTTTGGTTTAAATCAAACCGGTCCTAAAAAAGGTCTACCTGGTATAATGGAAAAATATATACAAAATAGTTTTTTAGGAAAAGGACTTAGCGCTGCCGGGAATATTTTGCAGGAGTTCCTTCCAACAAATAGAAGAGCAATACTAGAAAATGAATTAGGTGGTAAAGGTATACTGGTTAATAACATTGGACAGATTGTTCAAGGCGAAGGTGCTTACGACACAGCAGCTAATGTTATGGCAGGCTACAATGCCAATAAATTAACTGCAGAAAGTTTTGATAAAAGAATTGAAATGGCAAGAGAAAAAATGTCTGATGAAAATAAAGGTGCAAGAATAGCAGCTCTTGAAGCAGCTAAAAAAGATTTTCTTGCTGCACAAGGTAAAGCAGATTTTGTATACGACGAAGAAGAAGCTGAGAAAAAGAGAAAAGGTACTATTATATCGAGACTATTTAAAAATAAAAAGAAGGATAAGCCGGTCGACACTTCTGATGATACTTCTACTAATGTAGTGACTGTTTCTGGTAACAATAATCAGAACGATGGCGGTGGATATACTAAAGGAAAAGACCAGGGACAAACCGGATCATGGACTCCTGCCGGTAGCTATACTGCACCCGCACCAAAACAAAGAGACTACAGTCAACATCATGCATACGGTTTAAGACGTGGAGGACTAGTAAGTATTTTATAATGGCAAAAATTGTAAACTCATTAACTAAAGCCAATCCTGAATACAGCCAAGAAAATTTACAATCTTTGGTTAGAGATTTAGATTCAGTAATAAAAAAATTAAACACTTCTTTTCAAGAGGAGTTAAAACAAGAGATAGAAGCTAAGAGTTTCTTTCTAGAATCATAATGGCAGTAGTAAACCAATATAAGTTTTATGGTGTAGATAATGACACTACAGGAGCAGCTATTACTATGTTTGGGACCACTACTGTACAAGGGGTTGCAACACAGAATCCATTAATAAATGAAACATATATTATTAAGTCTATTAAAGTTACCTCTGCAGGCACACCGACTGTGACTATAACAAATAATGCTATTACAACTATTAAAACAGCTGCTTTAACAGCTAACCAAACAGAAGAATTATTAACCCAACCGTTAATAGTAGAGGGCAATACTGCCTTCAAAATAACTTCTAGCACTTCAGATTCCTTTGATATTGCTATTAGTTATTTAAACATCAAAAAGGAGAGATTAGACTAATGGAACTAAAAGAAGCAGAAGTACAGCTAACTTACAGACATAAGGAAACAGGCGAGCTTTTTAAGGAAAGAAAAGACTGGGAAGCTAAAGGGTATAAAAATGAGGAGATGGCTCAAGACGTAAATGTCATCATGCCGCCTCTTGATTTAATGAGCAAAACAAAGTAAAACGATTAATTAAGGTAAAATTATGGCCATATCTAACATGCAACAACCTCTACAGATACAAGCGGGAATAGGTTCCTTACAGGACCCTAGACAAGGCTATTTCTTAGGTAAGCTTGTAAAGAAAGCTGGTCGTGCTGTAAAGAAAATTGTTAAAAGTCCTATAGGTAAACTAGCTTTACTAGGTGGAGGTGCTTATTTAGCAGGAGGTGCATTAGGTGGTGGCGGTGGCCTTGGAAATTTTTCTAAATTATTTGGTGCAATGAAAGGTAGCCTTGGAACAGGTGGTAGCTTAAGCACAGTCGGAGATTTATTTAGAGTAGGTGGAAAATCTGGTGCAGATTGGAGTGTACCTAGAATGTTAGCCGGTGGCTTAGGTGCTACAGCAATCGCAGCTCCATTTTTTATGGGCGATGAAGAAGAAGAAGATGTAGAAGTTATGGATCCAAGATACCAAGTACAACGTGCTAAAAATTATTACAGCGGTGCAGGTGATGCAGGTGCTGGTTTAGATTTTATGCCACAGAAAAAATATGTAATGCAAAATTTTTATGCTGCTAACGGTGGTCGTGCAGGTTATGCTAATGGCATGATAGTTGAAGAAGAAGATGACGAAGAATATATTAGATCTGGTGCAGGCATGTCTAGAAGAATGCCCAAAACATATTTAAACATGGGTGGTGGCGCAGGTCAAGCTCAGGCAGAACAGATGCTTATGATGGAATTTGTTAAATACAAAAATAAAGGTGGCACATTATCTTTTGAACAATTTGTAAAAGCAGTAATGCAACAGCAGCAACAAGCACCAGAAGGTGCAGGTATGGAACAACCAGAAGCAGTTCAAATGGCAGCTAAAGGTGGAAGAATAGGTAAACAAGAAGGCGGGATTATGGAAGCTGAAGCATCAGAAATGATTGACTTAGGCGGCCAAGAAAAAGACTACAGAGAAACAGGCGGTTTTGTTGACTTAGGTGGCAAAGAAAGAGCTGATGATGTACCTGCTAGACTATCAAAAAATGAGTTTGTATTTACTGCAGATGCTGTTAGAAATGCAGGAGGCGGCGATATAGATAAAGGCGCTGAAGTTATGGAAAATTTAATGAATAATTTAGAAGCTGGAGGAAAAGTTTCTGAAGATTCACAAGGTTTAGAGGGTGCGCAAGCAATGTACGAACAACAACAAATGTTACAATCGAGGATGATATAATGTCAGTACAAGAATATTTAGAACCGGCAGTAAAAGATTACGCAGATCAGGCGAAAGCCACATATTCCGCCCAGTTAGATCCGCAAACTTTTATGGGCAAGCAATACGTTGCTGGTGAAGACCCATTACAAACACAAGCTATCAACCTTGCACAACAAGGTGTAGGTTCTTATCAACCATTTTTACAAGCAGCACAAACTGCACAGGCAGCAGGGGCCGGGGCTCTGGGACAATCAGCACAGACAGTCGGTGGACTAAGCGCGTTAACAGGAGCAAATGCTTATCAACCTTTTATGTCTCCGTATCAATCACAAGTTATTGATGCAACTTTGACAGAGTATGACAAACAAGGAAGAGCAGGAGAACAAGCTATCAAAGATCAAGCTATAGCTTCTGGTAATTTTGGTGGTGGTAGAGAAGGAGCACAACTTGGTCAATATCAATCGGATAGATTAGCAGACAGAGCAGCACTACAAGCTTCAATGTTAAATCAAGGATTTCAACAAGCACAACAAGCAGCGCAACAAAATTTTATGAATCAAGGATCTATCGCAGCAGCACAACAAGGACTAGCTGGTGCATATGGAAACCAAATGAACCAACAATTTGGTCTATCAGATTTTGGTAGAACTGGTATGGGTCAAGACGTTT
>Ga0209404_10001035_pt1 | contig 19856 bp, 19 predicted proteins | sample TroAtlMetagenome_2_FD_187447 | JGI IMG/M metagenome (GOLD analysis project Ga0209404, IMG submission 187447) | Marine eukaryotic phytoplankton communities from Atlantic Ocean - Tropical Atlantic ANT8 Metagenome (SPAdes) (version 2) | ecosystem: Environmental > Aquatic > Marine > Oceanic...
GGGAGTGCGTAATGAATGCAAGCATTAAAGAGATAGTAGACTTTGAATCAGATAGTACTGACACAAAAAAGTCTATGGTTAATAGAGAGCTAGTAGATGATATGGTTAATAATCCACCACACTATAATCAACGTGGCATAGAATGTATTGATGCCATTGAAGCTGCTACAGATAAAGGTTTTGAGTATTACCTGCAAGGCAATATAATTAAATATTTATGGAGATATAGATACAAAAATGGTGTTCAGGATTTAAAAAAAGCAAAGTGGTATTTAGATAGACTTATTGCTATAGAGACAGAAAATGGACAAAGAAGTTAGAGTAATAATGCATCTTTCAGTAGACCCTGAAGAGTACGTAATGCCTTCAGATGGTGATGTTACTGAAGAAATTTCAGATGCTTTAAAAGAATACTTTCACGATATAAGTGGAATAATTGTAAAATATATAAGAGTTAGTCAGGGAGATTAGATATGAATAATATGGGAGTAAATTTACCTACAGATTACCAAAACTTTATAGCATTGTCTAGGTATGCTAGGTGGATTCCTGAAGAAAACAGAAGAGAAGAGTGGTCTGAAACAGTAGACAGGTATCTAAGCCATATGTCTAAGCATTTAAAAGAGAAACATAATTATGATTTAGATGAACAGCTTAGAGTAGCTCTGTTTGATCACATAACTAATCTAGACATTATGCCAAGTATGAGAGCGTTAATGACTTCAGGTAAGGCTTTAGACAGGTGTCACGTAGCAGGTTATAACTGTTCGTATTTACCTGTTGACAGCCCTCGCTCTTTTGATGAATGTATGTACATTCTTATGTGTGGTACAGGTGTAGGCTTCTCTGTGGAAAGAGCAAATATAGATAAGATGCCTATAGTTAATGAACATTTTGAAGACAGTTCAACTATTGTAAAGGTAGGCGATTCTCGTGCAGGGTGGGCAAGATCCCTCAGAGAACTTATTGCTATGTTATATGTGGGTCAAATCCCACAGTTTGATATAAGTGAAGTTAGATCAGCAGGTGCTAGGCTAAAGACCTTTGGTGGAAGAGCATCAGGTCCTGAGCCACTTGTTGATTTATTTAAGTTTTGTATTGAGGTATTTAAAGGTGCAGCTGGTAGAAGATTATATCCTGTAGAATGCCACGATATAATGTGCAAGATTGGTGAGGTAGTTGTCGTTGGTGGGGTAAGGCGATCAGCCCTCATCAGTCTTTCAAACTTAGGTGATGATCAAATGAGACACGCTAAGTCAGGTCAATGGTGGGAAACTGAAGGTCAACGTGCCTTAGCAAATAATAGTGTGGCTTACAAAGGCAAGGTACAAATGGAAACATTTATGCGTGAATGGCTGTCTCTTGTAGAAAGTAAATCAGGTGAGCGTGGTATATTTAACCGTAAATCTGCTGTACAACAAGCAGAAAAGAATGGTAGACGTGATTCTAATTTTGCATTTGGTTGTAATCCTTGTAGTGAAATTATATTAAGACCTTACCAATTCTGCAACTTATCTGAGGTTGTAGTTAGAGAAGAAGATACTATAGATGATTTAAAACAAAAAGTTACTATGGCTACAATACTTGGCACATTCCAAGCTACGCTTACTGACTTTAAATATCTTCGTAAAATATGGAAAGATAACACAGAAGAAGAAAGATTACTAGGTGTTTCGCTTACAGGTATTATGGATAATAAAATGCTAAATGATTATAACACGGTAACATTTGAAGACAGTAAACAGGTATTTGATGAAACTCATTTACAGTGTATACTTACACAACTTAAAGATATTGCTATTGGTGTAAATAAAAAATATGCAGACCTGTTAAACATACCACAATCTACAGCAATTACCTGTGTTAAACCTAGTGGTACAGTATCTCAGCTAGTTGACAGTGCTAGTGGCATTCACGCTAGACATAGTACATACTACATCCGTACTGTTCGTGGAGACAACAAAGACCCTATCACAAAGTTTATGATTGACAGTGGTATACCTAATGAACCTGACGTAATGAAACCTGATAGTGTGACCGTATTTAGCTTTCCTATGAAGTCACCTAAGAATGCTATCACTAGAAATGAGATGACGGCACTACAGCAGTTAGATCTATGGCTAGTCTATCAAAGGTATTGGTGTGAACACAAGCCATCTGTAACTATAACTGTTCGTGAAGAAGAGTGGATGGAAGTAGGTGCGTGGGTATATAAACATTTTGATGAAGTGTCTGGAATTAGTTTTCTACCACATAGTGATCATACATATGCCCAAGCTCCATACCAAGAGATTACAGAAAAAGTATACAATAAACTACATAAAAAGATGCCTGAGAGTATACAATGGTCTTTACTAAGAGACTATGAAAAAGAAGATAATACTACAGGTGGTAAAGAATTAGCATGCACAGCAGGTGCGTGTGAAATAGTAGACATAGAAGGGAGATAAAAAACTATGACTAAAGAAGAAAAGAAAGAACCGGGTTTTACAACCAAACAAATACAGGAAATGATCGTAGGATCACCTGAAAAGATGGTGCTGTTAAACATATTCAATGGCTTAATACAAGAGAATGCTAACCTTAAAAAGGAATTGGAGAATTTAAAGAATGATAAATCGTAGACACGGTTTAGCAAAATACGATGCACCGTTAAGAATACAGTATGAAAAAGGCTATCATGCTTTTAAAAGAGGAATTGTATCTTCACCTTTTAATCTTAATACTATGCAATATCGTGAATGGCAGAGAGGTTTTAACTCTGCCTACTTTGCAAATTTAAAGAAAGTAAAACACTATGAAACTAGAAGAAGAGGTAAAGAAATTTATGGATAGCAAAAACAAAAGTACTATAACTGCTAGTGCGTATCAGGCAGAATCAAAGAAAACTGCTATATTTCCTAAAGACAAAGCCCTAGAGTATTTATCTTTAGGGCTAGTGGGTGAAGCAGGTGAAGTAGCTAATAAGGTTAAAAAAGTTATAAGGGATGGTGTTCGTTTAAATAATCCTAAACAAAATATTAGAGATGAAATAGGTGATGTTCTTTGGTATTGTGCTATGTTGTGTGATTGGTTAGACGATGATATGGGTAAAATCATGGAAGACAATATAGATAAACTACAATCTAGGAAGTCACGAGGTGTATTAGGTGGTAGTGGCGATAAGAGATAGCTATCTTTTTTTGCCTTTATTATATAGAGTTTTAGCAAGGTCAGCAGCGTATCCGTAATTACCTAATCTATTAACTGGTCGGTATACAAAGTACATATCATTTCCGTATATTTCTATGTGATCTCTTCTTTGTAACTCTAATAAGGCTTCTTCTGCAAGTATTCTAGCTCTTTTAGGAGTCTTATCCCATTTTAATTTTTCAAAAGGAGTAAACGGCATAGCATCATATGAATATTCACTTACTTTGTTTTTATTTTCTCTAAAGTTAAGTTCCGCTGCTTCTTTTGCTTGTTTTCTTGCAATCTCTAACTGACCAAGTAAAAAAGTTTCTTTTTCTGTATCCGTTTTTTGTTGATATATAGGAGAATCCACTGTCAATGCAGGAAAATCTCTCTCTATTATCTTTCCTAATTCTGTTTTTATCAGTGCATCTACTTGTCTATCTCCTGTAGGAATCATAACTTCCCAACTCTCAAAACCTCGCTCTAGTAACTCCTCTTCTATAGGAGTTCTGTACTCTCTTATTTTAAAACCAAAAAAAGATAACATAGGAACTCTTTTAGTTATAGTTCCACTTCTTGTTGGAGATCTAAACTCAGGCAAAGTTTCTTTACTAAACTTTTTATTAAATGGTAATCCTAATCTATCTAAGTTTGGAATATTTTTCTTAGCAGAATTAAAAAAAGAATTTTTACCTCTTTCCCATGCTCCCCATCCTTCTACAACTTTACTATCTCTAACTATAGCAGACTCAGCACTGAGTGCATCTATAATTTCATTTAATCCACCCAACACTAGGTTATTTGTATAGCCACCTGTAAGCTCACCTAACCACTTTCCTGTAATTTCAGCTAACTTTTCTCTTTGTTTTAGATTTAAGTATTTTGCACCTTTTGCTTCACTTTGAGTATAGTCTCCTACTTCTTCTGATAACTTATCAAATAGCCCACTAATTACTACATTAGCAACACCTGTTCTAAAACTAATTCCAGACAATGCATCTATCATTGTTCTTAACTCAAACATTTCAGATGTATCTTTTCCTAAATGAAGTTTAGCCATTATATCACCTACAAATAAATAAGGAGCTGCAGGAAAAAATGGTCGCATATCCATAACACCTTCTTTAGTTTTATAGTCAAACCATTTAGTATCTTGATTTTCTATTCTGTATAAAGCTGCAACAAATGTAGCTGCTGTTCCTACAGCACCTTTTGCTATACTATCTCGCATTACAGCAAAATCTCTTTCATTTAAATTTTTAAATCCTTTATTTAACAATGTTTTAGGTACAGCAATGGCAGGATTAAAAAGACTGTATTTGTATTGAAATGCTAAAGCATTTGCCATAAACCTAGCAAATGGAAACATAGCAGTTCCTACAAATGGTGTATTTTCTATCATTCTTATCATGTTTACTAATAAAGCAGGATCTCCTTTTCTAGTTGATGGAGAGTATGCAAAAGTTGCTTTTAATGCATCATCTACTCCCTTTACTAGTATTTCAATTGGAACATTTTTACCTTCGTATAAAGATCTAAATAATTTATTTTCTTTAGAAACACCTCTAAAAAATCCCGGCTGTAAAAAATCAAATTTTCCTTGAGCGTCATCTAAATCCACATCTACATTTGTTTTTATATTTATAGCATCATCACCTACGTTTCCATAAAATCCGGGTCTAATTTTATCTGTAGTTTGCATAGGTCCTTCTTTACCAGCAACTTTAGCAGTTCTTCTCATTGCTTTATCTACAGAAGCCATAAAAAATGCTCGTCTAAAAAAACTATCTTGCATCATATTTAGAGTATTTGAATATTTAGTAAACCACCAAAGCTGATCAGCATCTCCTGACTCTTGTAATGTTCTAAACATTTTTTTGTGTAAGTTTCTATTGTTTGCTAATAGTATATCAGCAGCCTGTTTACTAAAACCTTGCTCAGTAAGATAAGCAATAGTTCCAAAACTATCTCTAGCCATATCTACGAGACCAGCTTTAAAAGAACTAAAATCTGCTCTTCCTTCAGCCGCAGCTCTTATAGCTTTACCACCATAATATAAAGAAGCTTCCATAGTATCAGAAGCAGTTTGAAAACCTACAACTGCACCACCTGTAAAAATATTTCTTATGGTTGTGCTTACTTTTGAAACCATTAGTGCCCTTCTATTTCTATCAGCACCTTTTAACCCACTAAACCATCTATCAAAATAACTAAGACCTTCTACAGATTCTTCTTTTATACCATATAGTTGTCTAGCCTTTGCTACAAATTCAGGATCTAACTTTCCTAGCATATTTAATGATCTTGACAAGTTAGAGTATGGTTGCATTAACTTTGCACCTTTACTAACACTAGCTTTCATATCATCTGATATAGAATCAATCTTAACTAAATAATCAAAAAATTGTTCAATGGATAGATCGTTTTCTGCTAACGCTCTTTCTAAAACATCTTCATCTACAACCTCAGATACTCTTAATTCTGATCCACCTTCTCTTCCTTTTAATTTTGATACTAATCTTCCTACTCTAGTTTGACCTTCATCTTGCATAGACTTTAAAAATTTAGCTACAAAATCAGATACTTTATCATCAGCATCTTTTTGTAATAAAGTATCTGGAGCTAAACCTGCGTCTACTAATTCTTCTTGCATTACTATTATATCATTTACAACATCTACCATTTTTTTAGAAAGTTTTGTATTTATAATAGATTCGTAGTTATCTCCTAAATCTAATTCATATTGTGTTTTTAATGATGTATCTGCATCATCTAATAAATCTGTGTCTCTTTTTACATTTGTGTCACCATGAACTGGATTAAAATCTTCTAGCTCACTTTGTTGTTGTGCTTGTTTTTTTGCTCTCGGTAGTTTTTTAACTAAATCTTTTTTAGTGATTTCCTCTGTCTCTGTTAAAAATTTACCCTTTTCAAAAGGACTAAGATTTGTTTTCCCTACATAACTAAGCGAGCTACCAATACCTGCACCTATACCTGCTGATAGACCTACCTGTGTCCAATTTATTCTCTTTTCTAACCCTGCATCCACTCTAGTTTTTTGTGCCGCATAATCAAAAGCCGCAGACTCAGATCCACCAAGTACTCCACCTGTTGCTGTAGCAGCCATCCTAGAACCTATTAACTGTTTAAGTTTAGATTTTTTTGTTTGTTTTCCTAATGTTTGAGCAACTAACTTCCCTGCTCCTACTGTAAGTAAATTAATAGGGTCACTAATCATGCCAAATAAATATTCTGCTCCACCACCTCTTTGAAAAAAACCTAGACTACCTTCTTCTTTTTTACCCCACCAATTATAATCTACGTTATCCCATACATTTAAAAGTCTACCAAATCTTTCTCTTTCTTCTTTATTTGAATTTCTAACATAATCTAAAGTAGATAATCCATATACACTATTAGAATCCATTTGAGACATAGATGCTAAAAATCTACCTACATATTGTCTATCATTTTCATCTGGTATTTGACCACCCTCAGTTCCGTACCTATTTTCAGCATATATGCGTAAATCACGCATAAAATTTTTATCATTTACTAAACTATCTACATTAGTAATTTTATTAGACTTTTTAACAAATGCTTTTTCAGTTTGTTTTTTAACATCATCACTTGTTGTTGCACTATAATCTGGTAAAGTATTATGATATTCATCTAATTTTTCTTGAAACGATTGATCAGTCATATACTATTCCTATTCTAATATTTCCATTATTTTATTCATAATATACCATCTTTGTCCATTTATATTATACCAATCCATATCAGAAAGACCACCTTGTAGAATACTTCCTGTAGCCCACTCTGTTATATCTACTACTTGATTAGATATATTTGACCTTTTTTCTTTTGCTAATAATTCCATAACTTTTTCTTTTTCATCATCCTCCATACTACCTAAATTATTTTTAATGCTTGAGATAAAAGTATTATATTCTTTTAGATTTAAATCTTTAGCATTTACCGAATATGTTTTATTAGTATTAAATGGATCTCTAAAAGTAGTTTTTGTGAATTGTTTTAAATTATCTAAAGCATCATAATTTGCTACACTACTAAATTTGTTAGTAAGACGATTTATCATCATAGCTGTTTCAGTTCCAACACCACTAGAATCTAATAATTTTGCTTTATGCGTTGGGTTAATAGTAGCCCAATCTGGTGTTCCTGCTGTAACACTCATACTATTATCTGGAGCAGGTGCTTCAGGAGCTTCTGGAATTACATATTTTTTATTTTCTGCGTCAAACGAAAATCCGTCTGGAAATTTGCCTTTCATCATTCCAAATATCATACCTTCTATATTACTTAATGTTGTTAAAGCAGAGGTGCTTTTTGGTACTCTTACTTCTACACCATCTTCTGTTTTAGACGTTGTAAGAGCATCAGAAACTGCATTGTATGCTCTCATTTCAACTTCTAGTTGTACTACTCTAGCTCCTTCTAATAAGTTTTCATTTGCTAATGTAGTATAATCTTTTTTTAACCAACCTGTTTTAAGAGTTCCATCTGCAGCTGTATATGATCCTCTAACGTAATATTTATCAAACTGTCCTATACTAGCATTAATAATAGAGTCAACATTTTCTTGGTACATATCTCTGTACACTCCAACAAATCCATCTCCTTTTTGAATATTATTAGTTTTTTCAAGTGCTCCATAATAATCGGCTTCTAAATGGTTTAATAATGTTCTAGAATTTTCTAATTTTAAACTATCGTCACTACTTAATACACCATTATTTTGTTTTTTCTTAACAAGTATTTCAGCAATTGTAATATCTAATGCTTCTATAGTATCTTTTAAAGGTTTATCTTGTAGATTTGCTAACTGTGCTTTTAATATTTTTTCATCGTACGTTTCACCTAAATTAATATCGTTTTGTATTTGCTCAATTTTAAGATTAGTTAGTTTACGTGCTCTTATAGCATTCAAAACCTCCTGTTCACTTTTTTTTGTGTTGTTAATTAAGTTTTGAAATTGAAAAGGTCTATCCAAATCTTTAAATTTCATGACTTGTTGAATAGATGCCATATTTACATTAATACTTTCTATATCTGTTAATGTTTTTATTATGTCTAAAGTTCCTGCTGTTGTATCCGTTCCTAAATTAACAGTAAACGGAGATTGTCTCATATCTAAATCATCTAATAAATCTACACCACCAGAACCATAAAAAGATTGTCCAAATCTAGCATCAACATAATCGCTAGGAACATCTTTAGAAAATACAGTATTTGTTAAAGCATTGGCTGTTCCTTTAACTTTCATTATACTATCCTTAAAAAGATCAGGATTTCTATCTTGTGCATACGCTTTAGCTAAAGTATTAATATCTCTAATGTCAGGCAACTCTCCCTCTGGAGAACGATATTTAGTAATTGTTTTGTCTATAAAAGTTCGCCTAATTGCATTCTCATTAAAATTTTGAAGAAAAGGATCTGTAGCTTTATTTTCAGCATAATACGCTAGTTTTGCCTTTTGTATAGCAGAAGTCATTTGAGTTTTAAAAACATCTACCTGACCTAAACCTCCACTTAAAAGTGATTCTATAGATCTAGGGTCATCAACTCCTAATTGCCGTACTTGATTTGCTGCTTCAGTATAGGCAGTTTCATCCTTCATTCTAGACATTCTTGTTGAAATAGAACTTTTTGCAGCAAAGGTTGCTCCTGACTTAATAACTTCATCTATTTCTTTTTTTCTTTCTTTTAAATTATCTGCAATTCTCTGACCTGCTGAACTTAATACTGTCAATCCAATTAAACCCATTATATCTTCTCCTGTTTTCTTGACATTAAACCCACAGAAACATCTTCAGGTATTTCTTCTACACCTTCTTTCTCAAGCGTATTTTCAACTTGTGTACTTTGTGTGTTTTCTTTAATTACCTTATCTATTAAAAACTTTGATGGCTTTTCTTCGTCTGCTTTTTTATGTCCTATATCATATTCAATTTTAGCATTATCAGCTATCCCCTTTAAAAATTCTACTATTACAGGATTAATAAGAGTAGCTACATCTATGGTATGCACACCCTGCATAACACCAGCAGTTGTTAAAGTTTCAGCCAATACTGTTAAGGGTATTTGTAGTTCCATAGCATCTAACAAACCATCTATTGCTTTTTCACTGCTTAGTCTAGGTATATAATATTCTGCTGCTTCTTCAACCGTACTTATCTCTGGTGGATTAAACCAAGGTCTAGACTGTGGTTCTGCTGTCATACCCTGTCCCGGAACAGGGCCTTTAAATTGCTGTTCTTGTAAAAACGACATTATTCTACCCTCATACTTTCTCTAATTAGTTTCATTAATCGTAAAGATGATAATTCTTCTTGACTATCCTTATTATTTTTTGGCTTTTTTAAAAATCCTTTTACAGGACCTTCTGTATCATTTTCTTGATTATCTAAAATACTACTTAATTTAATATGAGATATTCTTGCTACATCATCTTTCATTAATCACCCCCTGAAACTATGTTTGCTGCTTTAAGTTGCGCAGCAGATTTTACACCTAGACTAGGAAACACACTTCCTAACATAGTACCTGCTAACGGATTAGTAAGTATTTCACCAAATAATGATCCTAATCCTATAGATTGTGCTTCTGATAAATTTAAATCTGCTTTATATTTTTCTATTTTAGCACTTATTTCAGCTATTGACAACTCTGTAATTCTATCTTGTTCATTTTCACCACTAGTCCATGCCCACTCCATCATATCGCTCATATGTGACCACATATTTGTATAGGCTGTATTTGATATGCCTAGTAAGGCTGTTGCATTAAACTGATTAGCTTGGTTAGTTGCAGCTGTATCTGTTGTTGCAACATTCTGTCTCCACTGTGCATTAAACTGTTCTATTACTAATTTATTCTGTGCATTAAACTGATCTCTTTGGTTTTGCATCTGTGAGTTAAATTTAGCTGTAGAGTTTATTTCGCCTGTATTAAACTGTGTCATAGCATTTTTCTGTGATGCGTTAAACTCTGCAATACTTTTTGACAAGTTAGCCATAAACTGATCTGTCTGCATCTTAGATGTTGCATTAAACTGTTTAGATGCATTGTCAGCCGCCTGATCAGATAACATAAAATCTTGTTGTGCTTTAGCATTAAACAAGATTGTTTGTTGTTTAGTTTCTAAATTAGCTAAATCTACCTGTAAAAACCTTTTAGAGTTTTCTACGGCAGCTTGCTGTCGGTTATTTAGATTTGCTAAGTTAAGTGATGACAGAGCCGCAGCTTTTGCAAGTGTGGCTTGCTGTGCATTTGTTGCATTTGCTAGACCATACTGTGCAAATGTATTTGCATCTGCTTGTGCAATAGGTAATTGTGATTCTAATATAGCATTAAAGACTGCACCACTTGCCATAGTACTAGCACCTAGACCACGAGCTGCCATAGCACTCATAGCTGATCTTACAGCAGCTGTAGCATACGATGGTATCTGTCCATCTTCAGCTTGAGCACTTAACTTTTCTAGTTGTCCTTGTACAGTAGCTTCTTTGTTAACTGTAGCTTGTCCTGCCTTTATAGCATCTACATATGTCTGTGCTTCCTCTGCTGACATTTTCCCTTGAGCAGCTTTAACAAGCATATCTGCTGTTATCTCAGTCTTAGCTGCTTCAGCTTCAGGTGCATCACCTACCTTAGTTGCATCATATGTTTCAGCTTCTACTGTTGGTGTTGTTGTTACTGTTGTAGTGTCACCTGTCTTAGCATCTACTTTAGGAGCGTCACCAACTTGCCCTGTGCCGTCATCAATAGTTTGGTCATCTTTAACTTCTATTTTTGTTGCATCTACTGTGCCACCAACAGGAGCTACAGGATTTGTTATTTGATCTCCTGTATAGTCCATAATGTTGCTTTGTTTTTTATCTTTATCTAGTTTTTTATCAGAATCTAATTCTATATCTTGTGGTCCACCAACTGAATCTTTAGGGTCTACTCCTAAATCTTGCTTAGGTCCAGCGGCAGGATTATAATTAGGGTCATTAACGTCTATTGCACCACCTTCTTGCATCTTTTTAACTACACCACCTCTAGCCATTTGCATAGCCCTTGCATTATAGTTTTGCATCATATTACTCTTATCAGGGTTAGCCATTAAGAAGTTTTCAAATTGATTCATATCACCTGTATGACCCATTGAACGTGCGATACGTTCCATAGCTTCAGGTTTAAATGCTTTAAAAGTTGCCATAATTATTTACCTATTAATATCTTATCTAATTTATCTTCTAATCTTTGAAGTGCATCCATTACTACATGCATATCTTCTTTCACGTCATCACGCTTTGCGTACTCTTCTCTTGTTTTATTGACGAGTATATCTAGTCGCTTAACTTCCATAAGCATACCTCTAAATGCCCATACAGCAGGTGCTATGACCACTGTTAATATTCCATTCCAAAATAGTATAGGGTTTATTTCCATAGTTTATACCAAAGTTAACATATTGTTATTTGTTCCAGATGCCGTACTATTAAAATTTCTTTGATAGTTACAGTTTGTTCTTAATTGTGTTGACATATATGATCCTGCTGATCCTGCTGTAGTAGCCGCTGTCAAAGTTATTGTAGTTCCAGATGGTATAGTTACTTCAAATAAACGAAAATGCCCTAGAGGTATAGTTTGAGCACCTGTTACTGTACTGCCACTAGAATTTTTTACAGTTACACCTGATCCACTTAGTGTAACACTACCACCATTTGTTTCACTACCAGTATGAGAAGCATGTAACGTATAACTACCTGTATGTGATACTTGAAATGTTACAACAGCAGATGCAGCAAAACTACTACCTGCCCAAGCAGAAGCGTTGACTGTTAACAGTTGTGCATAGTTAACAGTAGAACCACCCCAAGCTGCATAGTTTGAAATATAAAAACCTTTATTAGCTGTTGGTGTTGTGCCAGCCCAATAACCAGTTTGATGAGATTGTGAGCTTAATGACACTGAAGATACAGTTGGGTTTACTAATCTATACCCACTATAAAAATCTGTTAAACTTATAGAACCACTTGTTGGTATGTCAGTATTAGCTTCTGTATCTAATGACGGAACAACTCCCCCATTATCAAATAGAGCAAAAGGTGACGCAGAGCCACTAGCCGCAGTTATTTCTGTAAAATTACTTGTTGCATAAGTTGCAGGGTTAGGAACATTACTTTCTCCCTTATGTAAATTAGTTAGATTTATTGATCCACTCTGTCCGTAGAAATCACGAATATCTGTTAAGTTTATTGTACCACTAGTCGCTAGAGCCATGACACTTACATCCCTGTTTATGTTTGTCTAATTCTTTTTTCAAATCTTTTATTGCTTCTATAAGAACACCAACCATGTTGCCATATGCTACAGATTTATACTCATTATCCACAACAACCTCTGGTAATATTTTTTCTACTTCTTGTGCAATTACACCTGTGCCTTTTTCAGCTTGCATTGTATAGGTTACACCACGCATGCTCATTACTTTATCTAAGGCATTTTCTATTGTTTGTATATCAGATTTTAATCTTTCGTCTGATGTCGCTGTAACCTCTGCACCTTGTATTGTACCTGAAGCTGTAATGTTTGTAACAGAAGTAATAGTACCACTAATTGCAAGAGTAGTACCATTGTAGGTTAAACCTGATTCTCCCTGCAATGTATTAGCAGTACCAGTACCTGTCATTACTTGATGATCGGTGTTGCCATTAATAGTTGTTTGTGTAGCTGTTGCAAAACCTAAATTACCAGATGCATCCGTCTTTAAAAATTGTCCTGCACTTCCGTCACTAGCAGGTAAAGTAAACTCTGTATCACTTGCTGTCTTTTTTAACTTACCTATTAATGTTGTACCTGTAACTGTCGTAGCACCTGATACATTACCTGTTAAGTCGCCTGTTACATTACCTTCAACATTGGCTACAATTGTACCTGCCGTACCTGAAAACACTTCTGAAGAGTTGGTTGCATCAGGTATAAAAGTAAACTTACCTGCACTATCGTCAAACCCAAAGAAGCCTACTTTAGCAGCAGAACCTGTGTGGTATCTAAACTCTATACCTCTGTCTTTATTGTCATCACTTCCGGGTGCAGTATCTCCACCTAGTGTAAATATAGGATCATCTATTGTAACAGTTGTGCTGTTAACTGTAGTTGTTGTACCATTTACAATTAAGTCTGCACCTACAGTAAGATTGCCTGACGTTTCAATACCTGCAGCAGTTGTAGTTATTCTTGCTGTATTGTCGTGGTAAATAATAGAAGCACCATCTTCTGTAAATGATGCCATTGTTTCATCGCCTGATTGCTTCTTGAGAGTAATTGCACTTCCTCTTATAATTAGCCCACCTGTTGCGGCATCATCAATATAAGAGTTACTACCATCGTGGTAGATTTGTAAATCGCTACCTGCACCAAACATTAACTTATCACTATCTTCAAAACGTAGTCCTGTATCAGCTACGTGTGTAATAGTTACATCATTGTCTGTGCCAAATCCTAACACAGCACTGTCACTATTTAACTGAAGATCATTACTAACTGTTACTGCTGTAGATGCATTAAGATCAATAGTAGCTTCACCATCAATTGTCATTACACCATCAGAACTCTGATGTATAAAAGTAGCAACATCTCCAAAGGTTAGTTTGTTGGTACTATTAAGTGTTAATCCTGTTCCATCTGTATGTGTCAAGGTTGTGTCTGTATCAGCACCAAAGCCTAGTACGGCTGAGTCAGAACCTAGAGTAAGATCATCTCCTACTAATAAGTCTGTTGACACATCTACTCTTGTACTTGCATTGATGTCCACAATAGGTGCTGTAATTTCTAGCTCAACATCTGCGTCTATATCTAACTGACCATCTGTTGATGAGTTTATAAATATTGCCGCATCCCTAAGTTGTATTTTTTTATTCGTAGCTACTAATGTGTCTCTGCCAATGCCATCAATGTAAGCTGTACCATCTATGTAAAGGTCTTTAAATTCTAAGGCATCTGTTCCTATGTCTAATGTATTAGTAGTTTTTGGTGTAACAAGTGAACTTGAAACCACAAGGTCTTGTCCCGGACCTATCTTAGTAACAGCACCACCATTCTCTGATGTACCATCGTGTGTATGTCCTGATGTTCCAAATGCTGTAGCTATTGAATCAAACTCTCCGTCAAAGTCTGATGCATTAATAATATTACCATCTGCAATATTATTTGTCGTATCTGTTCTTGAGTAACCTGCCATAATAAATCCTATGAATGTGTATGTTCTGCGTATTCTAATGTAACAGCATCTAATGAGTATGGAGCATCTGTTGACTCCGATTCAAATTGTAAGGATGCTGTAAATCCTGATCCTGTAGTTTGTTCTTCAAATATACTTTTTAAACTTTCTCCACCATACGTTGAAGAAGCTACAGAGTTTACTGTTTTAAATGATAGCTTTGTATTGTCATTTAAACTAGAAGGTGTTGCAGGACTAAAAGTAAAGTTACCTGCACTGCTTGTTATAGATGGTGTAGATGATAGTGTAAATACTGTGTGTGTAAAATTAGCACCTGACCCTGTTCCTTGACCTGCAATTATAAATGTATCTCCTGCAATTAAATTAGATGTAGATAAATTATCTACTGCAATAGTAGTAACACCTGAATTGTAATTACTTCCGTTGTTTACTAAACCACCATGTGCAAACTGTACATTTCCATATATAGCCTGTGCACTTGCAACTGATGTATTTGATAGTGTCTTAGTTGCAGGTTGTATAACAGCAGGGTCAGCAAAATCGTACTTCAACGAAAAGTTAGAATTAAAACTACCCTGTGGGTCTGTAAACAAAAACATCTTATAAAAAGACTTACGTACTCTTGGATCACTAACTGGAAAAAAAGGTGTAGCAAATGTAGATATTATATTACCACCATCAAAACTGTTTCCTGATTCCATCCTATATACATAGCCATCTGTATGTGCAAATATAATCAATTCAGATGTACCATTATAATTACTGTCTGCTACAAATGCTCTTAGTCCTCTAAGCTCACCCCACGCTAGACTATCCTGTAATTGTGTAGCCATTAAACCCTGTGAAGAAGTTGCAGTTATGCTACGATTAAAACCTAGTATTCTATACTGACTTTTTTCTCTAACCACAAGACTAGCAAAAGACGTATTCCTGTTTACAAAGTTTGTTACTTCATCTTGTATCTGTTTTGATACAACAGCCAAACCAAAGTCACCAATCTTATCAGTACCACTTAATGATCTAATACCATCAGGTCCTAGAAATAAAATATCTCCACCTATTTCTTGGATAGTATCTGTTGCCACACAACCTATGTCCATTGTAATAGGCTGTAGTTGAAAGTCTGCTTCTGAAGAACCTACAAGTCTTTGTATTCTTCTTTCACTAAATATAATTAACTGCTCTCTAAATACAACGATACCTGTAATATCATCGCCTACATTTACTGTTCCTGCACCTGATGCTGCAGTAAAATCGTCTGAACTAAATAATGCAGTATACACTATATTAGAACCTTTTGCAAACATTATATGATTTTTAAAGTTTGCTACGTGTGTAGCTCCTATAACATCTGAAGGTGCGTTATCTATTGACGTAAAAGATGAACCATTATATGTAAAGGGTTTATTAATTCCGTCTACCCCAATCAAAGTTTCTGTGCCGTTAAAATTAAAAGTAGCAAATCTATGCTTTGACATTAATGATCTATCAGATGATAGAAAGGTAACTGCTGCATTATCAGAAGGAGAACTAGCTAAGGCAGGATTTATATTTATAGTTGACCCACCTGACGATACAGTAGCATCTGCTGTTACTGTATATACTTTAGCTATCCCTGCTACTATGAATGTATCACCTGCTTGAGGAGCTGCAGTTAAACCATCAATAGCTAGTGTTGTACCTGTCTGTGATCCTGCATTTACTAATACTGTTCCGTATACAGGTATATTTATTCTAGTCCAGTCTGATGCTGAACCTGCTGACTTAAATAAGTTACCACCTCTTGCTACTATTGCTGTATCTTCAAAGGATGCCACACCTTCCATATCTCCTGACCCTGTTACAAAAGTAACAGCTACTTGGTCAGTTGCGTTAGCTACAAGATTAGGTGTAAAACCAACTGTAACTCTTTTGTTTGCTGTTAAGTCCGTTGTACCTACAGATGATACTGTATATACTTGTGTATTACCTGCTACTGTAAATGTATCTCCTACACTTGGTGAGGAAAACATATTACCTAAGACTATACTACTACCACCTGACGATACTGTTGTTGATACTTTTGGTTCACCATAAGGAGGTACTTTATTATCATCAAACTTTTTAAAACCTTCTATTCTTCTAAAACCACCTTGAACAGATGGTTCAAAGTTACTCAACACTCTTGCTGAATTTGGAAGTTGCATACCATGCTGTAGTGGAGATAAGTTAGATATTAATCCACCTTTAAATTCTAAGGGATATGTTTTCCATGTAGTCGGCATTTATAAAGAATCCAATGATGAACCTGATGTTGTCAGCGATGTTCCAACCCTACCTCTACCACTTACACTAGGTGTCATATATGACCTAACGTATATGTAGTTATTATTAATTAGTAAAGAACGCATATGTTTAACACCTTCGTCAAACTTTTCTTTTGCTACAACAGCATCCTGTGTATTACCTCTAAATAAATAAGCATAGTGCATTGCACCATCTACTATAATATGTTTAAACCTTTCAGGCACATTTGGTACATCGTTATAATTTTCTAACTCTACAGCTATTCTGTAGTATTCATAAACTAATTCATACGCTTTGTCAGGCAGAGGTTGTACTATATATTCTAATGATGGAGCACATATAATAAATCTAGGCACACCTTTTACAGGCTCAGCTTTATATTCTTGATCTACATATCTCTCTAAGTATTCATTATATGCAAGTTCTTTTAACTTCATAGTTTGATTACCTAATGTACTATTCTCTTTTATTCTAAAACTTCTAAAATTAATTGTCTTTGAATCGTCAGGAAATGGGTATCTACCTGTACTAGCTGTAAGTATATCTTCTTGAAGTACGTGGTTATAGGGCCATTCATATTCCGATTGATTAATATATCTTATAGAAGCATTGACTGCATCCTTAGCTAAACTATAAAAACCTGATGCAGTAGAAAAGGTAGTTGATGTTAACTCTACTTCATTTAATCTTCTGTTTACGTCATTTACTATTGATAAAAAATTGTATGCCATTATTTGTTTCTCACAGCTAATTTAACACTTCTCTTTGCTGTACTTCCTGTACTATCTGTCATAGAGCAAAAGAATGTGTATTCTCTATTTGCAGTACCACCTGCAATATTTATTGTTGCAACAGTTGTTGTATTAGTTTGGGATATGTTTTGTATGGTATCAGAAGTTGCACTACTAGATGCAGTAGCCAAAGTTTGTCCACCACCAAGAGTAGTCTCAGTTGAATATTCAGTTGATTTTACAGACCACGCAACGCTACTTATAGTTGCTGTTCCTAAAAATCTAGACCAATCTACACTATAATCTAACTGTTCATCAGGGTCTTTAATGGGCCATCTGAATGACATTTAATTTAACTCCTTTACGCTGCTATTCTTATTGTTCTATCATCGGTTGATGATTGTCTTGCTACAAATGTTAGTCTTGTTTCGTCTTTTATATTTATTGTTCTTTCATCAGATGTGCTTGGTGCTTTAACATACACAACTCTTGAAATATCAAATTGATCTTTGACTGCTTCAAAGTCAAACTGAACACCTGAAGCAGTTAATGATCCTATTGCAGGTGTACTACTAACACCTGATAATGTAAAGTCTGCGTTAGCTGTTAAGGTAACTGTACCTATAGAAAAGGTAGCAGATACATCGTCAGCAACTTTAATGACAACAGGTGTTACAGTTCCTATAGAAGATGTAGTACTTACACCTGTTAATGTTAAGGAAGACCCTGCCGTTACTGTAAATGTATTAAGAGCCGTTGTACTTACTACACCTGTTACAGATGTTTCTACATCACCTAATGCTGCAAAAGGTGTCTGTGAATAAGCAATAACTCCAAATGACATAGCTTACCTTATATGCTTTGACTTTCTGTAGATGTTTTATAGGCTGCCTTAACATCGTCAGTCCAAGCTGCCGTTGCAATCGCTTTTACATCTGCGTCTTCGCCACTGATGTCAGTCGCTGTGTGTGTCCACTTATCATCACTATCTTTTGCTGAATTAAATGGTTGCAACACATGACGATGAAATGAACGAGTTAGTTCTTTTTTAGACCCATCTGCTTGTTCTTCCATTATCTTAGTAGCTTTACGAACTTGAATGTTCCATTTATTCACGATTTCTATTTTATCGTTTTCGTATTCTTTGGTTATATCACCATTTGCCATATTGTTTCTCCCTTTTTAGGCTTCCAACTCTAGCATACACTAGAGTATTCCTTTATGAATCTGTATGGAAAAAAAATGAACCACTTAAATAATAACCATTTGTAAGTGCACTTAATTGAACTTGGCTATCCATATTTGCTCCATTATTAAATCTTATTTCGGTTGTGTCTGCACTAGCCCAACCACCTCTTTGCTCATCATTTGTTCCTGAAAAATAACCAAAAGCAAATCCATAGTGAGTAAATCCAGTGCCAGTAGTATAAGGTAATCCAGTAATTCTCACATAACCACTACCACTACCTTTAGTATTTAAAACACATTGAAATGCAACTCTAACATCTCTTCCTACTTTAGTATATCTACCAGCTTGATGTGTAGTAACAACTCCAGAACCCCCAGATGAACTTATTACTGGTGTCCAAGTTCCTTCCTCATAGTCGTCTAATGTATTGCTATCTGTATTTGAAGTTACGCCTAAATTAATACCCTTACCAGCAGTTGAGAAAAAGATGTCACCAGTTTCAACATCTATATCTCCACCACTATCTATTTTTAAACGAGTAGCAGAATTTGTACCAATTTGCATAGCATTAGCACTATGGTCATATACCATATATCCTGCATAAGCAGCACTGCCACTTGTAGCATCTGCAAAATAAAACCTTCCAACGGAATTGTTTGCTGTAACTATAGACAAACCATTGTCAGTTGACGAAGTAGTACCAATTATAATATCTTCAGCTTCATTAGGTTGAGAACCTGCAGTAGCACCTCCTACACCTAATTTTGTATTTAAACTTAAACCTGTATCAGCAACATGAGTTAAGGTTACGTCAGAATCAGCACCTAACTTAATTGCTGCACCATCAGTTAAAATATTTACGTCACCTGCTGAAGTTAAACTCATCTTCGTAGCCGCAGCTTCAGAAGCACCTGTCATAAACTGTAGTGAAGTAGCATTACTAGAAGAACTATGATCGCCTTCGGCTACTGCTTGTATCGCTCCTGACACCAAGATGGCATCTGTGCCTGTACCCTCATCTGGAGCTTGGAACGCTATCTTACCTATTACGTCATTAGCCGCAAGATCGGTTTCACCTGTCTGTAGCGTTAAAAGAACAGGGTTGTCATCTGCCGTTGCCTTTGACTTTAGAATCAGTCCGTCATCTGGATCGTGGGTGAGAGTTACATCACCATCTGCTCCAAAATCTACAACGGCATTATCTGTTTTATAATCACCA
>Ga0209404_10001036_pt1 | contig 19818 bp, 14 predicted proteins | sample TroAtlMetagenome_2_FD_187447 | JGI IMG/M metagenome (GOLD analysis project Ga0209404, IMG submission 187447) | Marine eukaryotic phytoplankton communities from Atlantic Ocean - Tropical Atlantic ANT8 Metagenome (SPAdes) (version 2) | ecosystem: Environmental > Aquatic > Marine > Oceanic...
TGGATCAATTGCGCCGATACCGTCCGACGCTGATCGTGTTGCGAGGCTATAGTCTACTCGCACCCGCGGCCGATAATTCCAAGGAGATGAGCCCCAAAAGCAAATGTCTGAGTCTCGACCAAGTCGTCCAAAAGCGATCCCGCGGCGGCAGATGCGTCGTCGACGGCGTCCCTGGGGAGGAAATGGGTCCCGGTCCGGCGGTTAACTAGCGTGTCGACACACTAGCTTTGGGGGAAAGGGTTGAGCAACACCGGCTCAGACGCGTGTCGCCGCCCAGCGCATCGCAACGGAGGCTCCTAGCACTGCGCTGCGCGTGTGAGCTTCAAATATCGAAGAGCGAGACGCCGCCGGCCCGTCAGCAAGCGCCGCCCCAGACTGCTGGGCTCAAGCGCTCCACCCGCGCCCGCGCCGCGCGCCGCCGCCGATCAAAGAAGACCAAATCAGAACCATGTCCATCGGCAACCACGCCTTCGTGGCGCTGAGTTCGGCGCTCATGACCGCGCAGTTCCTCACGGCGACGCAAGCTAGAGGCTGGGTCGTGCGGTTGATGGACCGCGAGCCCATCGTCTTCTTCAGTTGTTTGCTCGGCACGGTGGGCTGCGGCATGTGCGTCGTCGTGCCGCCGGTGCGGAAAGCCCTGGGCATGTCCACGTCGCAGATGGACGGCGCGCCCGACGTGAAGGGCCACTAGGCGTTGTGTACAGGTAGCTTAAAATTGGTTATTGATTGGACGCGGGGTAGAATGGCGTCTCTCGGGTGCTGCGAAGCGGCGAGGGCCGCCGCACGCCTAACTACGCGCCGCCACGCGCCGCGACGGTCCATGGCAACGACGATCGGCGCGCCTTGGCGGATCGGTCGCGTGACCCGCAGCCTCGGCGCGTAGGGGAGAATCGGCCCAAGGAGAGTTGGGATCCTCATATGACACAAAAACCCGGAGCTGCAGAAGACCAAATTACGGCAACACAGGCTATAATGGCTGCCATGCGCCTCATAATCCTGGGCGCTGCTGCAACTCATGGCTTAATTCCGACGCTGCGCTCGACGCGTGCATCTGTCAGCTTGAAAAGCGTCGCGGAGAAGGCGAACTATGCCGTCGTCGGCTGCGGCCTGCATTGCACCAGTGTCGCATCGCTCAAACGCCTGGTATCCTTCGACCCGTTCGCGATCGCGCGTCGTCGCCGCCGCCGCCGCGCGCTGCAGGCTTTTCAAAGTCAAAGAAACGCCCACTGCCGCAAACGCGGACGTCTTCCGCGCAGGCCCGCTCGCGGCATGGGCTGGTTCCACGGGTTGCAGCTCGTCGAGGGCGAGTGCGCGTCGGCGAGATTATCAGATGTCGTCGAGCCCTGGTTCCTCGGGCCGGGCAAGGACAGCGACGCGGGCGCCGAGTTCAGCAAGGGCGTCGTCGACGAGTGGCCGGACACGCGCTTCAGCGACGCCATTTCGGATCAGACGTGGTCGACGGCGGGGCCCGGGCCCAAGTTAGCTTTAATAGCGGGGCGGACCGTGGACAACCCCGGCTTCTTCCGCCAGGCGCTCAAGGCGGGCGCGACGCACATCTTGCTCGAGAAGCCCGGCGCGCCGTCGGTAGCAGAGCTCGAGGCCATGGCCGCCGAGGCCAAGGCGGCGAACGTGCCCGTCTTCATGGGCTTCATCAAGAACATCAGCCCCTACTTCACGGAGGCGCTCGAGGTCGCCAATGGGAACCCGGGAGCTCTAGTGACATTAACGTCTAGAAACGACTACGCGAAGGAGGACCTGGCCGAGTGCTTCGAGCGGAACGCGGAGGGGCTCCTCAAGAACATGGCCATCCACGAGTTGGCATTAGCTGCCACATTTTTTGGCATGCGCGCCGACACGATCGTCGACGTCGACACGAGCGGCTGCGACGAGTCGGCGGACGGGTGTGATTTGATGACGTTAAATGATTTCCAGGACTTCCAGCGCCTGGACTTCGTGCTGACGAACAAGGAGGGCGGCAAGGTGCGCATCGTCGCGGACCGCTGCGGCGGCGACGAGTGTCGGGCCATCGTGACGAAGGACGGCGAGGAGCTGCTGAACCGGGCCATGATCGACGCGCCGCGCCAGAAGGTCGTCGAGGAGCGCATGAAGGCGCACCCCGACTGGATCGGCTACCTCATCACGCAGGAGCCCGAGTACCGGGAGCTGAAGGAGCGGTGCGCGGCCGCGGCGGTGCGCGGCGAGTTCCCCGAGGGCGTCGCGACGATCGAGATCGCCATCGAGGCCCTGAAGTTGGCCGAGTACCTCACGCCGCTGCTGTCGGCGCGGCTCGGCTGACCTTCTGATGCGCGCGCGCGGGGCTACCCCGCGCGCGCCGTGTGCCGTACATAGTGCCCCGTGAATCCTTAACTCTATCTCATCCTCGCGAAACTCTTGTACTACTATTACTCGTCGTCGAAGTCGTCAAAGTCCGAGTCCCCGTAGCCGTCGTCGCTCGACGAGGGGTCCAGCGGCACGGGCGGCACGGCGGGCGCCCGTCGCTGCGCCGGGCTCGGCGGCCCCGTCGTCTTCGCCGGCGAGAACTCGTCGAAGTCGTCGTCGCCGTAGCCGTCGTCCGACTCGGAGGCCAGTTCCGAGGCCGACGCGCTCGGCGCCCGGGCCAGCGCCGCGGCCTCGTCGCGCCGCCGCGCCGCCTCGGCCTCGGCCTCGGCGCGCGCCCGGGCCTCGGCGGCCTCGCGCTCCCGCCGCCGCGCGGACAGGGCGGCGGCCTCGCGGGCCTTGGCCGCGGCGTAGTCCTCCGCGCGGCGCCGCTCCTCGGCCGCGCGGCGCTGCTCCTCGGCCGCGGCGCGCTGCTTCGCCTCGAACGCCTGCCGCTTCCGCTCGGCCTCCTCGGCCTCGAGGCGCCGCGCCTCGGCCGCGCGGCGCTCGGCCTCGCGGCGCCGGCGCTCGGCGTCGCGCTTGGCCTGCTCCTTCGCGGCGCGCTTCCGCCGCGCCGCCTCGCGCCCGCTCTTGCCGCGCAGCGCCGACTGGAGCGCCACGGCCGAACTCTTGGCCACGCCCAGGGCCTGCGCGCCGACGCGGCACCGCCAGGCCGCCTGCACGCGCACGACGGCCGCGAACGCCTCCTTCGTGCGCGCCGTCGCGGACCGGCCGCGCGCGCGGCTCTGGAGCGCCGTCGCCGCCTTCGCCCGGCGCGCGTCCTCCGCGGCCCGCTCGGCCGCGAGGCGCCGCTTCGCCTCGGCGCGAGCGGCCTTCTCGAGCCGCGCCTGCGCGAGCCGGGCCTTCTCCTCGCGCTCCTGGGCCAATTTCTGTTCCTCGGCGGCGCGCTGGCGCTCGGCGAAGCGCTCCTTGGCCGAGGCGGGCTTGGCCGGCGGCGCCGTCTCGATCGCGCGCGGCGGCACGGCGTCGACGGCCTCCTTCTCCACCACCGGCGCCGACGCGGCCTGGCGCTTGCGCAGGCCCCCGGACACGCGCGGCCCGCCGCCCGGCGGCGCCGCCGGCGCGCCCGTCGGCGGGCCCGCGCGCTCGCGGAGCTTCGCCGCGCCGTGCGCGCTCACGCGCAGCTCGAGCTTGCGCAGCAGGCCCTGGGTGCGCACGAAATTTTCTAAAGTTTCGTGGTTGCGCAGCCGGTCGACCGTCGCCGCGTCGAGCACTAAAACGGACTCGCCGTCGCCTCTGGTAGGATCGTAGGCCTTGACCAGGAGCGCGTGCGAGTTGCCCCGCGCATTTGATGGCGCCACGACGCTCACGAGGCACGCCGTCGACGCCGCCTCGAAGCGCCACCACGACGCCATCATCACGCGCCCGTTCTTGAAGGATGCCTCTTCTTTCGGACGGTGTGGGATCACGGGCGGCGGCGGTACGACCTTCTTCTTGCGCCGCCGCGCGCGCCGTTTGATCATGCCGCGCGGCGTCGTGTTGAGGGAAGACAGGTCCGACTGGTACGAGTCGTCGTCGCGCGCCGCGCGCCTTCTTCCGCGTCTCTGCGGCACGCTGCTCTCGTCGTCCGACGCGCGTTCCGCGGCCCGTAAAGCAGCTCGAACACACCGCGAACACCAGGCCGCCAATCGACCCAAAGCATCTCCGGCCTCAGAGTCAATGTGCTCGAAGGTCGCCGTCGCGTCCAAACCGCCCGACGCGAGCAGGCGCGACAGCGCCCGGGCCTTGAAGGGCGGCACGTCGCTCTTCGCGTCGACGGCGCGGATCGCTCGTAACATGCCGTCGGGGTCGTCGTCGAAGGCTCTTATTACAGCGTTCCACGACGCGTCCGGCGGGCACCGGTCGCCCCGACACATGAGCGTCAGGGCACATGCGCCAACCCTCCTCGCGGCCTCGTTCGGCGCTTCGTCGAGCGACGCGATGTCCTCGAGGTCGTCCGCGGTGAGGTCGATGGCTGAAAGCTCGGCGCGCGCGAGCGTCACGCCCTGCAACGGCCGTCCCTTCTTCTTGCGCATCTTCTTGAGGCCCGGCGGGGGGCCGCCCATCTTTATTTGCGGGAGCAAGGGCCCCTCGCTCCGCTGCAGTCTCTCGAGCTTATCGACGATCTGCGCTCGATGGCGATTCTGGTGCTTCTTGGCCTTTCGAGGCGGCGGCGCCACGTAGCTCCGAGCGTCGGGGTCGGCGTAGGCGCCCTCCGTGCTCAGCTCCACGAGCTTCTTCTGGCGAGGCGGCGCGCGCTTCTTCCCTTCGAGCACCGGCTTGAACCTTTCTAAAGCGGGGTTGTTGTTCATGGCCGCGAGCTCCGGGTCGCCCCGCTCCAGCGGTAACTGCGCCTGCGCCTCCCGTAGTTCCTTCAGTTGCGCGTGGGCCTCGCGGACCCAGTCGTCGTTGACGTTGGAAGGTTGGTTCGCGAACTGGGGCTTGGGGGTCGCTGGCTTCGGCGGAGTTCGACTTACGACTTCTTCCTCCTCCTCCTCCTCCTCCGGTTGCGGCGAGAGCGCGTCGAGCGACGAACCCTGGTCCTCGATCATCATGTCTAGTGACGACGGGGCCTTCGGGTTTCTGTGGGCTATGGATGCCCCCACCAGCAACGCCTCCGCTCGTCGTAGTCGCGCCTGCTCGGCGTTCTTGGGCGGCGCGTCCTCGGCGTCGAGCTCCGCCGCGCGCAGCGGCCGCGGCAGCATGAGCGGGTTGTTCCGCAGTAGTCTTCGAGGCGTGCCGATGGCCGCGACCAACGCCTCGGACTCGCCCATGAAGTCCAGGTCGTGGGCCATCTTCGCGAGGTAGTCCTCGTCCTTGTAGGCTAATGGAGCGTCGGGGTTCCGGCAGGCGTCCCTATACTGCTGCGCCGCCTCGCAGACGTGGCAGGCCGCCTCCCTCAACTCCCGCAACAGAGCGTGGCTCTTCGGTCGTAGGGAAGCGGCCTCGTCGGGGTTCGCGGTTTGTAATTGCGTCCCGAGGCTCTTGAGCTGGTCGACCAGCGCCTCGCGGTGGCCGCAGAGGTCGCGCGCCCGATCCAACCAGAGGTCGGCGTCGAGCTCGGCCGCGTTCATGCGCGCCTTGTTGTGGGGCGTGATGGGCGAGCCGAGCATGGTCGTCGTGCTATTGCTGGGGCTGCCCGAGCTTGGTTTACTTGGTTCTTAGCTGCGACCCAAACGTCTTTGTGTCTGCGGTCTCCGCGTCCTGCGATGCACCTTCGTGAATTCCTTGGCTGCCCTCGCGGCCCAACCTTGTGTTATAGCGCGACCTTCGCGGCACCAGCCAGCAAACCCTAACCACCACTGTTACCGACCCCCTACTCGAGCTCGCCTTAGTTTCTTGTCGCCCCCGAGAAGACTGCGTGGACGGGCTCCGGCAGCCGCGGGGAGGGCTGGGAAACGTCCCCCGGGCGCCGGGCGCCAGGCGCTCTCGATAGAGCAAATCGGCTGTACATTTGGCCGCTGTCGCGGGGGGGAAGAGGGCAGTCAGTCCTTTAGAAACAAACCCCCCGCGAGCCAACCCCGAGGCAGAAATATCCCCGGGCGCCCGCGCCGCGCGCCTCAGATATGGCATCTGAACAGAGCAAAAAAGCCAATACTGGCGCCGACGAGCGCCCGGTCACCCTGGCAGACCTGCCGGGCGACGTCCTGGCCCACGTCGCCGAGCTCACGGGGAGCAAGCTGGGCGACGCGCTCCCGCGGCTCCGCGCGACGTCGAGGGCGCTGGCGGTAAAAAGCGCCGAGTCAACCTTCAGCGCCATCGATGAAATAACCCGCCCACACGCAGGTCACGCAAGATCTAAGTAGGGGCGTCGCCAAGTTCCTGGGCCTCGCGCTGCCGAAGAAGAACGGGCGGCGGACGCGGAGTCAATCCGAGGACCCCTGGCGCTCCCTGTGCAACGCTCTGAAGCGCAAGAAAGAAGCCCTCAAAGCGAACCGGGACAAGGAGGTCTGGGCGCTCTGGTTGCGCATGCACCGGAACGACTGTTCGACTTACTTAGCTCGGGCGCTGCGCGAGGACCCAGGAATAGTCCACCACGGCCTCGACTTCTTCGCGGGGCGGACTTTGCTATTTCTGGCGTCGTGGCGCGACCGCCCGAAGTGCGTGAAGATGTTGCTCAACAGAGGAGCCTCGCCCGAAATGACCGACGACCTCGGCTGCTCGCCGCTCATCGTGGCGTCCTGGGCCGGCGCCGTCGAGGCCGTGGGCGAGCTCGTCAAGAACCGGCCCGCGCGGCGCACGCTGTTGTGGCGCGGCGAGCCCCCGCAGCAGTCGTCGTGCGGCGGCCGCGCGCCCTACACGGCGCTGCAGTGGGCGCTGCGCAAGAGCGGCGTCGCGACGTCGTGGCCCGAGAAGGAGCGCTTCGGCGCCGTCATGGAGCTCGTCGAGGAGGCGATCTTCGTGCCGCTCGCGGGCGAGGAAAGGATTGGTGGGGGCTTCGTGGTGGGGTGAATAATGGGCATTTGAGAGAGAGAACACTTACTCGTATATCAGTCAAGCTTCGTCTTGCCGCGGCTCCCGCAGCCCGGCTTCGTGCCGCGCGCGCACCGGAAGCCCGCCGTCAGGCCGCCCCCATACAGGAACTTGTTGCCGCAGGCGAAGCACGTCGCCGGCTTCTTGCCCTCGTCGCGCAGCTTCTTGCGGACCGGCTCGCCGTGCTCGTCCTTGGTCGTGCGGCGCTTGGGCACCGTTCTAGCCTCCCACGGCAGCGATCCCGCCACCTTCGCTAAGTCGGACGCGTCGACGGTCGCGACCTCGAGGTCCGATATCTTATAACCGATGGACTTTTCTAAATCGGCCTTCTCCGCCCAGGCGTCATCCCAGCCCTGCAACAACGTCAGCGACTCGGGATTCCCGTAGACCTTGCCGCGGAAGACGGTGACGACTCTAAACGACTTCATCAAAGGCTGATCCCCAAGGGCGAGGGCGCGGAACATACTGATCGTCGGGTCGATGATCTGCCTCGCCCCGCGCGTCCTCGTAGGCGTGTTCCCGCGCAGCGCGTCCCGCAGCCCGTTCCGCCTCAAAAAGTTGTGCACCTTGTGGACCCCAGGATACTTCTCTTCTAACAATCTATCAACCGTATCGAAGTCGTCTCGGAGCCGGCCGCGTCCCTTGTCCCCACAGTAGCAGATGTCCGAGAGCGGCATCTTCAAAAAATTGTGGCCGCCGACGTCGATGCATTCGAACTGCGCGGACCAACCGTGAGGTCGTCGCGAAGGGGCGTTCTCTCGACGCGAGTTCTGGAGGACCACGCCGCGTCGATGGCGCGGAGGCCGACGCCGTCGCGCCGCAAGTTGAAGTGTATCGGACTCGGACAACGTGCATACTTCGGGAAGCAGCCGCGTTCAATCGCGTGGCCGATCACGGCGCCGCCGAAGTTGCCTATTAACAACTTCGTGCCGCGCGGCACCGCCCCGCGGCCGAGGAACTTCTCGTTCGCGGCCTTCGCGAGCCGCGGGTCGAGGTAGCGCCGGCAGAGGGGCGCGAGGCCCCTCGCGGCGGCGCGGAAGGTCCCGTGCTTGTCCGAACGCAGCGTGCCGATCTCGCCCGAGTTCGCCGTGGCGTTGCCGAACGAGCAGTCGATGGTCTGCTTGATGATCGGGTCCAATTTGTCCCTCGTCGCCGCTACGATCCACAGCTTGTGGAAGAGCGACGACGCCGCCGACAGCTTGGCCCGCTGGCCGTTGTTGTGGCAGTAGTGGTACACGCCCTCGACGCCCAGGCCCGCCAACTCGCCCTCCACACCACCATCGACGGTGATGCCGACCTTCTGGAGCTCCGCCCACATCTGCCGCAGGATCGGCCCGTGCGCCGGCTCGGGGCCCGCCCGATTGGGGTCGTAGGTCATCATGTAGTTGAGGATCTTGTTGATGAGGCGGTTCCACGATGCTTTGGTGAGCGCCGCCTCCCTCATGTCGTTGCAGCACCCGAGAGGACTTAACGTCTCGCGGTTGTCGAAGTACAACCGGCTGACGTTGTTGATGACCTCGTCGGAGACGTTGAGGTAGCCGAGGCTCTCCAGGATCTCGATGGTGCGCTTGCGCTGGTCCTCGTGCTTGAGGAACACCCAGTCCCGCTCGTGCGTCGGGTAGGTCGTTCCAGTACCCGCCCTAGAAGGCCTTTCCAACGGCGCGTACGCGGCGTACAGCGCCGCAGCGGTGTGGGCGTCGACGTCCACCTTTTCATGACCTCTGGCATCCGCGAGGGCGTCCGCTCGTCTCTTGCGGTCCGAGGGGGCTTGAGCTACTTTCGGGGCGGGCGGCTGCGCCGCCGCGCCCGTCGCGAGATACGCGAAAAGCTCCGCGCGCTCGCCGTCGGACAGCGGAATGAACTCGCGCTGCGGCTCGCGCTCCGGCGCGTCGCGCGCGGCGCCGAGGGCCGCGAGGGGCCGTCTGGGCTGTGCATTGCCCGCGCGCGGGACGGATGGTGGCGGCACATCGTTCTCTTCGCCGTTGCGGCGCTTGGGCGCAGCGCTGGCGTCGGTCTGCGTGTGTGTGAGGTCGGGGCTCTCCATCGTTATCGTTGCGATGTCCACACCTCGTCTGGTCCCGGGAACTAGCGGATTTTGGCGCAAAATTGGGACCCATCCAGGCTTACAGTCAGAGATCGAGGCGCTTCCCACCGCCCGCTAAGACAGATCGCGCCGAAAATCCCCAGCGTCTCAGAATGTGTGCTTTATTCAGCGACGGGGTGGTGGGCGTTCTCCTATCAACGGCCTCTACATGAAGCTCCGGGGCGAGCAGTGAGGCGACCCGCCCCGCTCGTGTGCCGGTGTTAAGTTACACAGGAGGTATCTGGAGGAAAATAAATAAGCCTACTACGCGTCCTTCTTCCCCAAACTACTAACTATATTACTCACCTCCGTTTTTTGGCCTTCTTTTTCTTGGACTTCTTCTTCGCCGGCCGGGCCGCCGCCGGCGCGGAGATAGTAGAAGGCGCGGCCGGCACGGAAATCGTAGCCGGCGCGGCCGCCCGCTCGGCGGCGATGCGCGCGAAGCGCTCCCGCAGGTCGTCGGCGTCGTTCACGTCCAGCAGCGCATCCACAAACCGCTCTCCCTCAAAGTCGCGCAGGTCGTCGAGCGTCTCGCCGACGCCCACCAGTTTCACGGGGATGCCCAGGTCCTGCACGACCGACACGACAAAACCCGCTCTAGCTGTCCCATCCAACTTCGTCACGGCGAGGCCCGTCACGCCGACGTCCTGCTGCCAGCCGCGCGCCTGGTCGAGCGCGTTGCGGCCGACGGCCGCGTCCACCACCAATAGCGACTCGTGCGGCGCGCCCGGGATCTTCTTCTCCAGGGTCCGTCGGATCTTGTCGAGTTCGGCGGTCAGCGCGCGGTTGTTCACTAGTCTTCCCGAGGTGTCCACGATGACGACGTCGTAGTCGCCTTGTAATGCCACGTCGCAGGCCTTGTACGCCGCGGCGGCCGGCGACTCGATACCTTGGTCTGGTACGACAATGTCGACCTCCGCGCGCGCCGCCCACTCCTCGAGCTGCTCGACGGCCGCGGCCCGAAACGTGTCGCAGGCCGCCAACAAAACTTTCTGGCCCGTTTCGGCCCGTAACCGTCGTGCCAATTTCCCGATGGTCGTCGTCTTGCCCATGCCGTTCGCACCTAATACAAGGATGACCGTCGGGCCGGCCTCGGCGCTCGTCAAGGAAGAGGGACCGCCCGCGCTCAACGCTTCGGCCATGCGCCCGCGGAGAATCGCCGTGACGTCCTGCTCCGTGTAGTCGCCCTGGGCTTGGGCCACGCCCTTGACGTCATCTAAAATCTGGTCCGTGGTCGTCGCGCCGATGTCCGCGCTCAGTAAGGCGTCTTCGAGCTTCTCGAGCGTCTGATCCAAGGACGCGCCCTTGACGTCGAAGATGCCCCGCAAATCACTCAAAAAATTCTGCCGCGACTTTTCCAGGCCCTCCGTGAACTTGGCCAGCGCCAACGAGTCCTGGCGCGCGCGCTCCTCGAAGAACTTCGAGGCGGCGTCGGCGGCCTGCTCGAAGATGTTGGCTTTTTGTTGCACGGTGCGGCGGGTGTGTTGTTGCGTAGGTTGGCGCGGGACGAGCGCCGTCGCCAGCCCAAGCGTCCAGGCGAGGCGGCGCATGGCTGGGTTGATGTAGGCTTATGTGTTGTCAGTGCAACCACCGGTTGTGCTATTGCTGCAAGTCGCTGCGGCGTCGTATCTAGATGCAAGGGCTTTCACGTGCACGGGTCTCGTGCAGCTGTAATGCAGCACAGGCGGCCGGCAGGCAGCATCGAGCTGGTGCCAGCACTGCTAGTGTCCATATGCCGCTAGCTGGCAAAACTCGGCGCTTTAGGCTTTTAGGGCGTATACGGCACCTGTGTGTGCGCGCTGAGGCGCGGACAATATTCCTGGAACTCGTCGCCAGACGCCAGCGCGCGCGCCTGCCTCTCCGGGCCGCCCGCACAGCTTATTAGGCCGCAGGACTCGCCGCGGCGTCGCGGCGTCGCGCGCGGCCGCCGCGCGTCCCGCGCACCGCAAGCAACCGCAAACAGCGCCAGCCACGCATAGATGAACGCCGCGTCGGCCCGCGGCGCCGCGCGTTTACCACCGGAAGTGAACCGCATTTTGTACGTGCGGAACCTGCCCTACAAGACGGAGGAGGCCCTATCCACCGAAGAAATTTATGATATTTTCGGCAAGTACGGCGCCATCCGCCAGATCCGAATAGGGAACCGGCCGGACACGCGCGGGACCGCGTTTGTCGTCTACGAGGACATCTACGACGCGAAGAACGCGGTCGACCACCTGAGCGGCTTCAACGTGTGCGGGAGGTATCTGATCGTGCTCTACTTCCAGGCGGCGCGCATGCAGAAGCGGACGGAGTCGCTCGAGCAGAAGCGCGCGGAGCTCGAGGCCCTCCGGAAGCGGGCGAACGCATAACTTTCTTTCTGTCATAAGCGTCCGAGCAGCGGTGGCATCGTGCGTGCGTGGTTTTTTTTATCGCCTAGCGCTCGGTACTAGCGCTAAGGTACTAGCGCAAGACTCGACAAGGATCCACGACTCGTGCGCGGAAGTCTCTCGCTCTCGCCGTTACCTTATAAATCAGCAAGGAATACCAAAATGATGGCCGGCCGCCGCCACGCAGCTTTTTTTCTCGCTCTCCTTGGCACCGCTGCGTTCCAGCCTCCTAAGACACTGCTGCCCGTGCGCTGTGCGGAAAATGAGCCGCGAGTGGTCACCTCCACGCCTTCGAGCGGAAGCAGGACCGACGTCGCGTCGACGGCTCCAAACGATTCGATGTCCGCACAGGCCGCGCGCGCCCGTCGCGTCGGAGGCGGGCAAGCCGACCGGCGAGAAGGAGAAGATGAGCGCCTGGGAGACGTACACCGACGGCGAGTACGGCCAGGCGTTCAAGTTCCCCTGGGAGGTCGAGGCCTCGGACAAGACGGCCATCGGCCACGTCATCCCCATCGTCGCGACGCTGGCCATCCTCCTGCCGGCGCGTATCAACGCCGGCCTCGACCTGCTGCCCCACGCATAGTAACTACATGTATTTTTAAGGTGCGAAGTCGCGGAAGTGCACGAGGTCGTCGCCGCCCGTTCGCGATAGCGTCGCTTGACGCGCCCGCTCAAACGTCGGCTGTAAATACGTGGCCGCGGCGCTCTTGATCGCCGGCGTCGCGGCCCGCTCTTTTTTCTCGTTGTCCGACTCCCAGGCGCCCGCCTTGCGGCCGCCGCGCGCCTTGGAGTAGACCGAGGACGCGGCGTGCGTCCTTAACGCATCCTCGGGCGCTAAACTCAGCCCGAAGTGCTTCGGGAAGACGTAGGCCTCGAGCGCGCCGGGCATGGACGCGTAGTCCACGAGCAAACCACGGTCGGAACTCCCATCGGCGTCCAGCGCCGACGATGTAAGCATGGCGAGGTGCGCCGCGCAGTAGTTCTCGGGCGACGTCCGGGATGCCTTCGCGGCCGACTCCGCTTTCAATATTTTGATGGTCGCCGGCGGCGGGCTCCGCCGCTGTCTGAGGCAGGGCCCGTTGCCGACGCCGTTCTTGAAGTGGCTCATCATCGTCTGCACGGGATCCCTATAAACAAACAACCACGGCGTCTCGGGAAAGGCATCCAAGAGAGACCTAATGTTGGGGACCGTCGCCGACTGGAACTTGAAGAATAGGTGCGTGTGGTAGTTCGTTGGGGACGCGCCCATCAAAGCTATCAATTTCTGGAGGATGTCCGTCTTCCGCTGCTTACTACAGCTCCGGCAGTGGTTCAGGACCGCGGGCGGCGGCGCCGACTCGGAGTAGACAATATTCGTGGGCACCGCGGCGAGCATGTTCGCCACAAGAGTGGAACCGACGCGGCTCTCGTGAAACACAAAACCCGACGGTTTGACCGGTTTAATATTTTTCTTCCGCATGTCCTCATACAACGTATTGAGCGTTCCGGTGCGGCCGCGGCCGCATCTCGAGGCAGACGCGAGGTCGCGGAACATCGGCGTCTTGCTCGGGTCCCTCCAATAGGTATCGAAGGCGAGCTTGCAGAGCGACACGCGCGGGTCGCCGTGCTCGACGCCGGCGATGGACACGGGCGCCCAGAAGCGCGGCGGGCAGCCCTGCGCCGGGCAGCCGCTCGCGGCGTCCGGCTTCTTGAGTGGTGCTTTCGGTTTCGGCGGCTCCGCGGCGAGCGGCGCATCATTCACAGCGTGCTGCGCGTGCGTCGTGTAGAGCAGGCCCAGCGTCGCCACGGCCGCGCCTGCGAGGAAGAGCCGCAGCAGCCAGGCGAAGGAGGCGCCGCGCGAGCGGGCCATGTGTGCTTGCCGCGCCTGAACCAAAGCCGCAGCGCCCGGAGGCGATCGCGAGCTGCGCAAGCGTCCTACTGCAGCGATGCCTACACAGCCACCACTTGTGGCTGAGTCGACCTAGCCCAGTAGTCGACCCGGAGTCGAGCTAGTGTCTTACACGACGCTAGCAACACGTCGCGCAGCCTCGCGCTTAGCCGAGGGAGCCGTAACCTTGCACCCAGATTGCATCCTGTCATCCAGCTGAAGCAATACTTGCACCCAGAAGCCAGATCTGCAGCCCAGCTGAAGCCATGGACCAGCTGACCGAGCCGGCCACCCTCAAGGCCGCGGGCGCCCTGATATTACTATACAAGGTCGCGCTCCCGCTGCTCTCCGGCATCTACGCCCACTTCCTGCGCCCCGGTAAAAAGTTAAGGAAGTACGGCCGCTGGGCTGTGGTGACGGGCGCGACCGACGGCATCGGCAAGGCCTTGTGTCTGGAGTTCGCCAAGCAGGGGCTGGATGTTGTGTTAATAAGTCGCACGCAGTCCAAGCTCGACGACGCGGCCAAGGAAATTGAAGAGAAGTTTAATGTGGAGACCAAAACCATCTCCGTCGACTTTGGGGGCGGTTTCGATACGACAAAACAAAATAAAGTAGCCAAGGCCCTCAAGGGCCTGGATATCGGCATCCTCGCGAACAACGTGGGCATGTCCTACCCCTTCACGAAGTACTACCACGAGTTAAGTGACGAAGAATGCGCGAACCTCGTATCTCTCAACACGGAGTCGACGCTCTTCATGACGAAGCTTGTACTAGGAGACGAGACCCAGGGCATGGTCGCCCGCAAAAGGGGCGCCATCGTCAACACGTCGTCGGCCGCCGGCGTCCAGCCCTCTCCCTTATTGGCTGGTTACGCGGCAGCGAAAGGAGGCATCGTGCAATTCACCAAATCTTTGGCCTGCGAGCTCAAGGGTCTGGGGATCGACGTCCAGGTCCAGACGCCGCTCTGGGTGACGACGAAGCTCGCCAAGATCCGCAAGACTTCATTAACTGTGCCCTCTCCGTCCACCTACGCGAAGCAGGCCGTCAGGTTCGTGGGCTACGACGTCGCCTGCTCGCCCTACTGGGCCCACGCGCTTCAACTGTCCGTCGCCGACCTGCTGCCGTCTTCATTACTGGCCGCGGCCGTCTTCTCGATGCACCGCGCGATCCGCAAGAAGGGCCTCAAGAAGGAGGCCGCCAAGGCCAAGGGGCAGTAGTAACTTTTTTACTCGCCCTCCTCCACGACGGCGACCGTCGCCTCGTTCGCGACGCCGCACGCGTTCCCGTCGATCGCCAATCTCAAATAGCCGTCCTCGCCCCAGCTCGTCGACCACGAGTTGCGCACCAGAAACCAGCCCCCCGCACTATCGTAGCCCACCAGCTGGACGCAATGATCAATATCATTGGCGCCGTTGCCGCCGCACGCGTCCGCCGTGAGCACGCCGCCCACGTAGTCGTCCCAGTGCTCCGCGTTCAGGCAGACGGCGATCGGCGCGTCGTGCAACCGCAGCATGAGCTCCGTCGTGTTCTGGTCTTCACAAGTACCTTGTGTACATTCGTCCGTCGCGAACCCGTAGCCGTGGATCCGGGCGTAGGGCCCGACGTACTGGTAGTCGCCTTCCAATTGCGCGGGGTCGCGGTCGCAGGCCTCCGTGCAGTCCTTGGACGTGCAGGCGTCGTCCGGCGTCAGCGACTGCTCGTAGGGCCACCACGCGTCGGGCGCGAGCCCGGACGCGTTGTTGAGCGACGCGAGGTAGGCGTAGGCCTGGCCCGGGTCGCCGCCGCCGCAGCCCTCGGCGTCGGCCGTGCAGGACGCGAGCTGCTGGGGCGACAGCGTTACTTGGGGCGCCCCGCTTAATACGAGCTGGCTCTCGACCTGTTCGGTGACCGCAAACGCCCAGCACGAGCCGCACTGGCCCTGGTTCTTGACGGGGCTCACGACGCCCTCCGTTTCGCGCCAGTCGATCTTTGAGATAGTTTTGGTTTTGATTGGTTTCAAATTCAAAATATCGCGCCGCTCCGCCCTTCGATGCCCCCGCGCGAACGCGTTGTGTCCCATCTCCCGGTCCGCGTGCCGCGTCACGCCGAAGACCGCCTCCCCATTGATTCGGTTCCTCTCGTCCATCGACGCGAGGCGCGCCTCGTAGTTGCGCCGCGCCGCTTTTTCGTGCGCCGGCGTCGCGTACGTCTTCTCGTATTTCGCCTTGAATGCCGTCCAGGCCGCGTCGCGGTCGACGTCGAGCTTCTGTTCCTTTTCTAGCCGCTGGTGGACGACGGTCACGCCGACGCTCAGCGCGAGGAGACCCAATACCATGGTGGCCACTGCGGTTGCCCGCTTCCGGCGCGCCGGCAGCAGGGGCGTGGTGTCGTGGGGCAGGAGGGCCTCGCGCTCGGCGGCGGCGAGGCGCCGCGCGGCGGCGCTGGCGTCGACGTCGTCCATCGGGCTGCCCTTTTTTTATCGGAGCGTCGTCGCACTCGACGCGCGTTTCCATCCCAATCAGGTGAGGACCCGCAGGTTTCCGACATCACAAGAACCAAAGGTCACATGAATGTTACGCCCGCACGACGACGGCGAGGCCGTCGCGCGCCTGGACGCGGAACGCGTCTCCCACCAACAGCGGCCGCTTCGGCGCGGGGAACGGCTCCGCGTAGATGTCGCGGTCGAGGTGCGGCCGCCGCCGCGCGGCCTTGCGCGCGCGCGCGGCCTTGAGGGCGGCGGCGCTGTTCGGCCGCGGCGCGCCGCGCGGCACGCACGCCTCGTCGACGACGAGCGCCTCGAGCTTCGACGCGGGCGCCTCCAGCGCCTCCAGCAGGAGCGCGCCCGTCGCCGGCGTGAAGCCGTTCCACGCGGCGTCGACGCGCCTCAATTGAGGATTCCGCGCGATCGCGACGGCCAACACCCGCCCCTCGGCGTCGCCCAGCTTGTTGCGCGCCAGGGCGAGCCGCTCGAGCGGGTAGGCCTTCGGGTCGACGCCGTCCTCGGCGTCGCCGCGGCCGCCCAGCGCCGCGAGCACCTCCACGACGCGCGCGCCCAGCTTGCACCCGGACACGTCGAGCACGCGCAGCTCGGGCAGCGCGTAGTCCGACCGCAGCATGGCCGACAGCGCGCCCATCGCGAGGCGGCCCTGGATCGGGTTCTGGGACAAATCTAAGGCTTTCAGGCGCGACCGGTCGACCTCCTTGAGCACGTCGACCACGTCTAAAACGCCCTTGTCGTTCAGGCCGCACTCGCGCACCGAGATGAGCGTCGGCCGGCGCCCTTTCGCCGCCGCCGCAACCGCCATGGCCACGGCGCCCCGCCGCTTGTCGTGGTGCGTGTCCACGCGGTGGCCGTAGTGCGCCAGATCAATCACATCACTTTCGTCGTCCTCCTCCGTTTTTTTTACCACGGGCGTCCGGTGCCACGAGATCGTCACCGACCCCGGGTTTAGATTGCGCACGCAGGACAGCTCGAACTTGTGTTGCGTTGGGGGCGACCCCAATCCTAACAACGGCACTGATACAGTTCCAAGGGCCTCGTCGTCCTGGGTCCAGTCCTTGTCCATCAGCTCTACTATTATATCCGTGGACCGCGTGTTGTTGAAGTAGAAGGTTTGACTACCAAAGTTCGGGCACAGGTCGTCCTTGACGTAGTTTGTGCGCTGCGTCTGCGATCCGACCTTCAGGATGCAGTACGGGTCCGAGATGCCGCGCGCGCCGTCTAACGACGGCAGGTCCGCCGCGGCGTGCACCGTGACGACGACGTCGTAGGCCGCCGGCGCCTCGAAGATCCAGCTCCGCTGGTTCTCCCGCCTCCGCCGCATCGTGTGGTGCATTCGACTCATGACCGTCGACGCGTAGTCCGACCTTATTCTATGCCACTTCGCCTCGTCGTGCGCGTCCGTGCCCAGGAAGCGCTTGGCCCACTTGACCTTTGGCCGCGGCTGGCTCGGCCACGGCTCCCAGGCCCAGTCCTCGCGCCACTCCTTGTCGTGCTCCACGTCCAGATACCCCGCGCTGTCCACGAGCACGACTTCGAGCAGCTCCTCGAGGTCCCGCAGCGAATACTCGGCGAGCTCGGCGTTGCCTAGCCTCTCCAGCGCGGCGGGCAGCGCCGTCCGCGCGCTGGCGGGCGCGCGCCACCCGGCGCGCGCCCAGGCCTCGAGCATGTCCTCTACATCCTGCTTCGGAACGCGGGCCGCGTCGGGCCGCCGCGCGCGCTTCGCGGCGGCCTCGGTCGCGGCGCGGTCGCTCACGCGCGCCGCGCGCCGCGCGTCGCGGACGCGCGCGCACTCTATTAACCACGCGCGCTGCGCCGCGCTTATGAAAACCGCCAGCGAGCACGACGCGTCGGGCGGCACGCGCGCGAGCGGGTCCGGCGGCTTCGGCGGCGTCTGCGGCCGCCAGGGGCCGACCTTCTTTAACTCGGAGAAGGGCGCGAAGGGCGCCGCGGCGGCGTAGCCGCCCAGCTCCGCCGCGTGCAAGCTCCAGAGCTTCTCGGGCGACGGCGTCGGCGGCGGCGCCGGCGTCGGACACAAGGCCTCGGCGACGGCCTCTTCTAACGCCAGCGTGCTCCGCCAGGCGTCGCGGCCCCAGAACGCGAAGATGCCGCCCGCGTCCGCTACTAATCGCTCCAAGACGTCCGCCGCGGTATCCTTGGCGACGCGGGGCTTCTTCCTACGCTTCCCCGCCGTCGACGTCCGCGACGACCGGTCCAGCGACGCGCGCGCCTTCGCCTCGGGGTCGTAGCTCGCCGAGGTGCGGTCGAGGGACCTCCGGTAGTTGTCCTTCGCGAGCGCGTTGAGGTGGTGCTTGACGCCGGCTTCGACGGCTTCCAAGTACGGCGCCTCCGGGGGCATCTCGTCCTCGTCGAGGAGGGCCCGCTCAAACACCTTCTGCGCCAGCGCGTCGAGGTGTTGGCGCGCCTCCTCGTAGGCGCGCTTCGCCGCGTACGCCTCGGCGCGTTTTTCACGCTGCTCCTCGACGGACTGGGGCCGCGAGGGCGCCGCCGAGGAGCCGGGCGTCGGCATCGTGTATGCACGGCTGCCTCGCGTACACCGCTTCGCCGCGTCGGCTGCCCGAGCGCTTGTGCTGCAGCGCCCCACCTGTGAGAGCCTCGAGCGCGCTTCCGGGGGAGGCCTCGTCCCAGACTTGATTCCGTGGAGGAGCTGTCCATGGTCCAGACGGATCCTACGGAAAGAGGCGGGCTGTCTCGTGCGGGTTCATCCGCATTTAAAGGAGCTAGAATGATCGAGACGCGTAAATTCGGAACGAAACGTTAGAACGAACAACTACCCCTCGACGAGGACGAGGTCCGCCGGGTCGGCGCTCCCCGCCGGGTTCTTCAGCGCGACGGGCCGGCCGCAGGCCGCCGACCGCCGCGCCGCCTCCGCAACCAGCGTGGCCAGGACGGCGTCGCCGCGGCGCACCTTCGGCGCGGCGCCGCCGCGGCAGGCGCGCGCGAAGTGCGCGACGTCCTCGGCAAAAGCCGCGCGGAAGCGCTCGGGGAAGGACTCGACGAGCTGACTGGAAACGACGCCCGCGGCGCCGCCGACCTCGAGGGACGTGGCGACGTGGTTCCCGACGCTCAGCGCCGCGCCCGTCGCCGTCCAGACCTCGCAGCGTTGGTCGTAGCCGTACGCCGAGGCCCGCGCGACCTCGAAGGTGCCGGCGACGCCCAGGGCCCGCCACGTCACCGTGATGACGGCCGCGAACGCCGCGTCCAACCCGACGGCGTAGACCTCGTCCGGCGCGAGCCGGACGCCGTCGGCGCCGGTCGCCTTTCTCAGGGCGGCGAGCGCGAAGTCGAGGTCGTGCGTCGCGAGGTCGTGGTAGACGTCGCCGCCGCAGGACTCGAGGAACGCCCGCGGGGGCGTCGGGTGGTCGCGGAAGACGCAGCGGATCGTCCGCGGCGCGCCCTCGGCCGGGAGGCGGTCCAGCAGGGCCTTGTAGGACGCGTCCGACCGCCGCTGGAAGAGGCAGTGCAGCCCCACGTCGCAGTCCCGGCAGACGTCGTAGGCGCGCGCGATCTCCGCCGCGGACAGCCCGACCGGCTTCTCGCACGCGACGTGGGCGCCGTAGCGCGCCGCCCGCTCGATGAGGGCCGCGTGGGCCGCCGTGGGCGCACAGACCCAGACGCCCTGGATGCGCTCGCCGCCCCGCGTCCACGCGTCGACGGCCTCGTCGAGGCTCGCAAAGGCCGCGCAGCCGTATTTCCTCGCCAGCGCCGCGCACTTCGCGGCGTCCGCCTCGACGACGCAGGCGACGTCCGCCTCGAGCGACTCGTGGAGCTGGCGGCAGCGCAGCTCGCCCATGCGGCCGCCGCCCACGACGCAGACGCGCACGCGCGGCGGCGGCGGCGGGGCCGCGGCGAGCGCGGCTTGCAACGCGGCGCTGCTCGTCGTCGTTTTCGGCGGGACGCACATGATTTGGCCGGAGAGTGTGTTACTCAGGCTGCAGCGTCTGAAGAGAGTTGCTCAGGCTGCAGCCTGGCCAAATGACCGTGGAGAGCGATGACTGCGCTTACAGTTGCACGCTCGCGACTGTGAGCAAGGCCTGAGATGCTGCGACGAACAGACCCTTGCTTTTACGGGAGGCTGTGAGCACACGTGTAGACCCTAGTCTCAGTACGTACTAGCGCGCAAAACCCGGCTCCAAAACCCGTAGCCGTA
>Ga0209404_10001038_pt1:0-2500 | contig 19779 bp, 13 predicted proteins | sample TroAtlMetagenome_2_FD_187447 | JGI IMG/M metagenome (GOLD analysis project Ga0209404, IMG submission 187447) | Marine eukaryotic phytoplankton communities from Atlantic Ocean - Tropical Atlantic ANT8 Metagenome (SPAdes) (version 2) | ecosystem: Environmental > Aquatic > Marine > Oceanic...
CGCGTTCTCCTGGCCCACCACTTCCTGTTGAAAAGCAACGACGTTCCGTTGTCGCGCCACAACCAGCTCATTTGCTGCACTGGTCAGGAGGTTACGCATTTCGGATTTGTGAGCCCGGAGTCGGAAGGGTTGTTTTTGAGAATTACTTTTTGGCTGAATGGTGGGGCGGGAGGATGCTTCGCGAGGTGGTTGACTGACCCTCTGCTGTTTTCCCCCTTCCGGATGGGTGTCGTCAGTCCCACCTCGGAAGGCAAAAAGGGCTACCACGGCTAACGCCAGCGCGAACAGGGCGAGCAGAGGTAAGGGAATCCCTCCAGAGACGCGGCTCAGTATTTTTGGGGTGGTATTCCGTGCCGTCGTTGCCGGGATTGGCGTCGCTGGAGCAGTGAGCAGGGAGGGTCGTGTCTGCGACGCGGATTTCAGCCAGCGTTTCAGTTCTACCGCGAAAGTTCCCCCATCCTGAGGTCGCTGAGCCGGGTCGCTGCTCAAGACCTGCCCGGCGATCTCTCTCAGCCCCTTTATGTCAGGGACCTGAATGAGGTCAGCGGCTACCCCGGGACTCGGTTCGATTCCAGTCACGAGTTCATGCATGATTACACCCAGAGAGTAGACATCAGAAGCTGGGCTGGCTGAGGTGAAATCCTCAAGAACCTCCGGAGCGACATACCCTGAGGAAACGATGTCTAACCCGGAACCGGCATTACCGGCAGGTGCGGCCAACCCAAAGTTCCCGAGAACAGGTTTCAGCTGCTGGGTTATCATGATGTTGGCGGGTTTGATGTCGCGGTGAAGAAGCTGGTGCTGGTGAGCCTCACCGAGGCCCTGCGCAATTCCTTCGATGACCCTGACAGCTCGGACTGGATCCACCGTGGCTCCATTGATGGACTTGTTGAGCGTGTTCCCATCAATCAACTCCATGACGAGAAAAAGCATGTGGTCGACCTCGCCAAAGTCATAGACTCCGATCAGATTGGGATGGGTCAATTTCGCCATCGCACGTGCCTCGATCTTGAAGCTCGTGGAAAAGGGTTGGACCGAAGAGAGCTCCGGAGGCAGGACTTTAATTGCCACGTCCCGACCAAGCGAAATCTGCTCTGCGCGGTAGACTGCTCCCATCTCACCGCAGCCGATAAGCTGCCGAAACTTGAAAGCCGGGAGAAGGGCTGTGAGTGCCCGGGGATCCGGCGCAGTGAATGCGCCATTTTTGACCCGTGAACGTGGTGAGGAATCTCCCATCCATGGCCATAATACAGGTAGTTTGCCTCAGATTCAATTTCCCCTTCCGCCCAGTTGGAGCCTTTGGAATCAACTGCTGGAGGCCAGACCGGCAAAAAATGTTAAGTTGGTGTAAAAGGGGTTCGAAAAAGCATCATGACTGGGTAGTGATTGGGGCTGAACCGTGTCTGATGCTGAATATGTGAGGCCTTTACTGGTCGTCGATGATGACAGGAAGCTTTGCGGACTGATTCGTGAATACCTTGATCCGTTGGGTTATCGGGTTTCCATGCGCCATACGGGACCTGAGGGACTGCAAGCTGCCCTCGAGGGTAGTTATGAGGCAGTCATTCTGGACGTCATGATGCCGGGGATGGATGGCCTAGAGGTTCTTAGAGAGCTCAGGAAGAAGTCAACAGTACCGGTTCTCATGCTAACAGCGATGGGTGAGGAGTCCGATCGTATTGCCGGTCTCGAAATGGGAGCGGATGATTATCTTCCGAAAACGTTTTCGACCCGTGAACTTCTTGCGCGGCTCAGAGCCGTGACGCGGCGTTCTCGCAGGGAAGAGGTTAAATCCAACGAGAGTCGTGACGAATTTTCGATCGGGGATCTCTGCTTGAAAGAGGGCGCTCACCTTGCGACCAAAGGGGGTGAGGTGCTCGATCTGACAGCTCTTGAATTTGCGATTCTAGGGTCGCTTATGCGGGCTGGAGGGAGGGTCAAAAGCAGAGAGGAGCTGATTGAGGAGGTGTCGAAGCGCAAGTTCGATGTCTTCGATCGCTCCATTGATGTTCATATCTCAGCGCTGCGGAAGAAGCTGGGAGATGACGCCAAGGCACCGATCTACATAAGGACCATCCGGGCTGTTGGATACCAACTTATCGGCAAGGAAGAAGAGCAGGTATGAAATGGATTTCTGCTAGCGCGGATTATTTGAGAGCAACGGTCTGAACGAATCATGTCTCGTCCACATCTTACTCTTTACGGACAAATCCTATTCTGGTTTTTCCTGAATCTTGCGTTGGTGGCAGCGATTCTTTTTTTCGTGCTCAAGCTTCAGTTTCGAGTCGACCCGGGAGAATTACTTGGAGGCCGGACGAAGGAGCAGTTTCGAGCAGCTTCCAGTGTGATGAGTGGAGAGCTCCGCAATGCTCCCCGGGTGGAGTGGGAGGAGATTTTGACACGATACGCGGGGTTTTATGGGGTTAAAATGGCGCTTTATCGGCCGGAGGGCCAGCTTCTCTGGAACGGGGAGCAGCTCAAATTACCTGATGAGTTACTG
>Ga0209404_10001038_pt1:7500-19779 | contig 19779 bp, 13 predicted proteins | sample TroAtlMetagenome_2_FD_187447 | JGI IMG/M metagenome (GOLD analysis project Ga0209404, IMG submission 187447) | Marine eukaryotic phytoplankton communities from Atlantic Ocean - Tropical Atlantic ANT8 Metagenome (SPAdes) (version 2) | ecosystem: Environmental > Aquatic > Marine >...
GGCATACCCGCCTACCAACCCCTATCAAACTCCGAATACCGTCCGGTGGAGCGTGGCAGTGAGACAGTGGGGGATAAGCTTCATTGTCGAAAGGGAAACAGCCCAGATCAGCAGCTAAGGTGCCTAAAGTACGCTAAGTGGAAAGGAGGTGGAGTCTCATAGACAGTGAGGATGTTGGCTTAGAAGCAGCCACCATTTAAAAAAAGCGTAACAGCTTACTCATCGAGAGACTCTGCGCCGAAAATAATTGGCGATAAGCGTGCTACCGAAGCTCTGGATGTCATCCTTATGGATGGCGTGGTAGGAGAGCGTTCCCAGTGCAGCGAAGGGTGATGGTGACTGACCCTGGAGCGCTGGGAAGTGAGTATGCAGACATGAGTAACGATAAGACCGGTGAAATCCCGGTCCGCCGTAAACCCAAGGTTTCCCGGGCAACGTTTTTCGTCCCGGGGTTAGTCGGGACCTAAGCCGAGGCCGATAGGCGTAGGCGATGGAAAGCCTGTCAATATTCAGGCACCTCCGACCCTTAAACTGGGGGGACGCGGTTTGAAAAGTAGCTAGGTTATTGAATTCCGAGATGATCCTACGGGTGATTCGCACTACCAGACAAACCGCCAAGAAAAGCCCCAGCATATGCTAAGGAGCCCGTACCGTAAACCGACACAGGTGGGTGGGTAGAGTATACCAAGGCGCAAGAGTGAAACCTGGTTAAGGAACTCGGCAAAATGGCTCCGTAACTTCGGGATAAGGAGTGCCCCTTTTGGGGGCCGCAGTGAATTGGCCCATCCGACTGTTTAGCAAAAACACAGCATTGTGCTAAGGCGTAAGCCGACGTATACGATGTGACACGTGACCAATGCCAAAAGATTACGGTAAGGTGTTAGCCCTCGTGGCGAAGCTCCGAGCCCAAGTCCTGGTGAATGTCGGCCGTAACTATAACGGTCCTAAGGTAGCGAAATTCCTTGTCGGGTAAGTTCCGACCTGCACGAATCGTGCAACGAGATGGGCGCTGTCTCAACCAGGAGCTCAGTGAAATTGTAACACCGGTGAAGATGCCGGTTACCTGCAGAAGGACGGAAAGACCCTATAGACCTTAACTGTAAGCTGTTACTGTTTATTTGATTTCAATGCTCAGCATAAGTGGGAGGCTTTGAAACGGCGTTTTAGGGCGTCGTGGAGCCGCCAGTGAGATACCACCCTTTGGTATTGGATGATCTAACCCCGAGCCGTTATCCGGCCGGGGGACCCTGGCAGCCGGTCAGTTTTACTGGGGCGGTATCCTCCTAAAGAGTAACGGAGGAGCGCGAAGGTGGGCTCAGCGCAGTTGGCAACTGCGTGTCGAGTGTAAAGGCACAAGCCCGCCTAACTGTGAGACCTACAAGTCGAGCAGATACGAAAGTAGGCCTTAGTGATCCGGCGGTTGAATGTGGAATTGCCGTCGCTCAACGGATAAAAGGTACCTTAGGGATAACAGGCTGATCGCGCCCAAGAGTTCATATCGACGGCGCGGTTTGGCACCTCGATGTCGGCTCGTCGCATCCTGGGGCTGGAGAAGGTCCCAAGGGTCCGGCTGTTCGCCGGTTAAAGCGGCACGCGAGCTGGGTTCAGAACGTCGCGAGACAGTTCGGTCCTCTATCCTCTGTGGGCGTAGGAAAATTGAGGGGTTCACTTTCTAGTACGAGAGGACCGAAAGTGACGCACCTCTGGTGTTCCAGTTGTTCTGTCAAGAGCATTGCTGGGTAGCTAAGTGCGGAAGAGATAAGCGCTGAAAGCATCTAAGCGCCAAGCTCCTCCCAAGATAAATTTTCCCTGAGGATCGTGGTAGACCACCACGTTGATAGGCTGGCGGTGTAAGTGCAGTAATGCATTAAGCTCACCAGTACTAATCATCCGATTGGCTTGATTCCTCTCTCTCGAGATCGGGAATTTCAAGGACCAAGACGGACTAGGTCAAATAGATCGAGACACAGAACTTATGTTTGAATTCTTCACATGGATGTCAGGGAGCGGCCTGACATTGGTAACCAGGGGCCGTGTGCCGGGCGCATGTCCGCGCGACGCCCGGCCTCTGGTGACCACAGCGTAATGGAACCACCCGGTCCCATTCCGAACCCGGAAGTGAAACGTTACTGCGCCGATGGTAGTTGGGCGAAAGGCCCTGCGAGAGTAGGTCGTTGCCAGTTATTTGCCCGGCTTCTTCGAGAGAAGAAGCCGGGCGTTTTTTTTGCGATGCATGCACCAGGAAGTGGATATTCACCCTTAGCTAGGGTTGAGCGGTTCTCCAAAATGATAGCCAGCCAAGCAACGTGGCAGTAGTGTTTGAGGCCGGGCTCACCTAAGGCCCTTTAGCCTCCCACACGCTCTTCCGCTTCCCGTATGTTGACTCAATCTGCCATAATCCGCCTCGGCTCCGCCTTGGTCTTTCTCGGGGTTGCACTCGGGGCATTCGGTGCTCACGGCCTCGAGGCGATTCTGGAAGAAAATAAACGTGTCGAAACCTGGAACACCGCCGTTCTCTATCACCTCATTCATGGGATGGGCCTTCTCTTTGTGGGCCTATTTCGAGTCCCGCCTCGCGGGGTATGGATCTGCTTTACCCTCGGCATTCTGATTTTCTCGGGTTCGCTTTACGTTCTCGCACTCACCAATTTCACCAAGCTGGGGATGATCACTCCGGTAGGGGGCCTAGCTTTCCTGTTGGGCTGGCTCACTTTATTTCTAGGTGCTGGTGCTTTGGTCAAGCGATAGTCCAAGCTGCTCCGCTGTCCAATTTAGTCCTTAGGCTCAGGGGCCTGTAGGCTGGGATCTTGCCTTACCCCAAGACTTTGAGGCAGGTTCAGAATCCACCGGCTTCTGCTGATACTCTTGACACGAGGTGGGGAGGTGTGTCATCGCATACCTGCTATGCGAAAGACAACTGCCACCATTGCCAGCCTGATGCTGTGTTTCGGCCCGGGTTTTGCCCTTGCCGATGAGCGAACGAAGGGAGAAGAGCCGGGCTTCGAACATATCTTCGACGGAAAGAGTCTTGAGGGCTGGGAGGAAATGCCCAGCGTGAAGCAGAAGGCATGGAGTGTTCAAGACGGCATCATCGTTGGAGAAGGGGACAAGGGTCGTGGCTACCTAGTCTACAGCAAGGATAAGGATCTCGCAGATTTTGAGTTAAAGTTTCTTTATCGGTTTCCGGGAAAAGGGAACAGCGGAGTGAATATCCGGGCACGAGTTGACAAGACTGGTCGGCGCAAGTTCGAGGGCTACCATGCGGATATCGGGAACGTTGGTATCGGAGGGAAGGTTCTGGGAGCCTGGGATTTCCATACCCCGGGGCGAAGGGAGCATCGGTGCTTTCGGGGTGATAGCCTTGTGATTGATAAGGATGATAAGCCTACGATTACTCCGCTGAAGAATGCGGTCACCGTGAAAGATATTAAAAAGGGTGGTTGGAATGAGCTGCATGTGATCGCCAAGGGGAATAGTTTTCAGTTTTTCCTGAATGGAAAACCTTCCGCGGAGTTCGTTGAGCACCTTCCCGAGGCTAAGAGACTACTTAGTGGTATGATTCAGCTTCAACTACATGACCCTGGGATGATTGTACACTACAAGGACATACGTCTTAAGGTGCTTAAGTAGAGGCTACCCGAGGCTGTCCGCGGACCATGACGCTAGAAGGCTGAGGCAGTAGCACACCAGACTATGGAATGCTTCCAGCTCCGTCCGATAGGCAGGATTGAAACTCCATACAGGGACAAATTCGGAGTCCCCAGGCAGGCGGGACTGGTGCCGTCGGCTCGAGGGAGGCTGGTGCTTGATCCGCCATTCCGAAGGGAAGAGGCTTTTCGAGGTATAGGAGAGTGCTCTCATTTGTGGCTCGTGTTTCTCTTCGATAAGGTCGGAGAAGAGGAGGTGCGCCTCAGTGTCCGACCTCCCCGGTTGGGGGGGAACGAGAAACTCGGGGTTTTCGCAAGCCGTTCCCCCTATCGTCCAAATCGGATCGGAATTTCTGCGTGCATGTTTCATGGGTTTGAGACTGACCCGCAGGGTGGAATGGCTCTCATCCTCTCTGGGGTCGATTTGATCGATGGGACTCCAGTAGTCGACGTTAAGCCTTACCTCCCCTATGCGGATATGATTGAGGGGGCGTGGTCAAATATCGCACCCGAAGCACCGGAAAGGTTGCCGGTTCAGGTAGCGGAGGGAGTCAGGAAAGTCTTTGAGGCTCTCCCTGGCGAGAAGCAGCAGGTCGTGCTGGAAACTCTTGCCCTCGATGCCCGCCCTGCATTTCACGAAAAAGAAAATAGAACCTATTTTTTCAGGATCTACAACTTGGATGTGGGTTGGAAGATTATCGAAGGAAAATGCATCGTGTGCTCAATCAGGGCCGTGGACGAGCAGGCGCAATAGCGATTGAGAAGGATCGATATTTGTGATCTAGTACCGGGTCATGGGTGATTCTTCCGATGCCACTGCGCCAATGGGTGAACCCGTTCAGCAATTTGCGGTGTTCCTTCAAAATCGCGCAGGCTCCCTTGAGGCCCTGATCCAGCTCTTGAAGCAAGCTCGGGTTGAACTCCTTGGGTTTAGCGTGCAGGATTCCCGCGATGCGACAGTAGCGAGGATCGTTACGAGTGATCCTGACACCGCTCAGCAGGTTTTCCTCGAGAAAGGGGTTCCGCATACAACCGCGGATCTTGTCGTAGTGGCACTGCGACACCCTGTCGAGGAGTTCCAGAAATGTCTTCGCGAACTACGGGCGGCAGAGACCAATCTCGACTTTGCTTACACCCTGTTGCCTCACCCGGAGGGGCTTACTCTGGTTGCCCTGCATGTGGAAGACGTAGAATTCTCCCTTTCTGTCCTTCACAGGGCAGGAGTTAAAATACTCTCTCAGCAGGAGCTCAGCCGGTAGTCTGGCGGGGCTCGAATGGTCGGGGTCAGGGAAGGCGCTCTAGTGCTGGCAGCCCCCGCTGAAGAAGGGCCTTGTCAACACTGTCACTTGCCTTGGGATCGAGGTAGATCACGTAAGGAACGTCATCAATCCGAATAGAGTGAACCCCATCTTTTGGGTTCTGGAGAGCAGATACAAGAGACTTCATGTCCGTTATCTTCTGCCCGTTTGCCTCTGTGACGATGCGATTATTGACCTGGTCGTATCCGATGGTGGCTGGCGTTCGGATAACTCGACTGAGGAAGACGAGACGCGACCTCCCCTCCTCGTAGTCCTCCGGGTTGTTGAGTGCGTCCAAAAGGTCGAGAGGAGCCCTGCTTCTCCATTCCTTCCCGAAGGCTTCCAGATAGGAGCGAGTGAGTTCCTGAAAAACCAACCCTCCCTTGATGAGATAAGGGGGGGACTTGTCGTACATGTGGCTTGGGATGAGGCTGTCAGGCGGACGTCTCAGAGTAGCTTCGAGATTCTTTTCCTTTCCGTCGCGCATGATTACCAGCGCTAGTTTTTCACCAACCTGCTTGGATCCACGGACGAGGTGGCTCCATGAAAGGCGTCCATAGGATGCATCCTGGTAGTATCCCCGGCGGTCAATGCCGTGGCCATCAAGAGTGAGGATAACATCTCCTTCCTGCAGACCACTTTCCGCGGCACCACTTCCGGGGAGGACGCGGCTCACATAAATCCCTCCCTGGTCCTCGCGCAGTCCGAGCCATTTCCTGAACTGAGGGTCCTCAGTGAGCACCGTTGCGATCCCGAGGGAGGGGAACCCTTCATGGGTGCCATCTCTGACATCCTTGAGGAATTGGTTCAGGATATCTGGAGAGACAACATCACAGATCTGGTCCTTAGAATTGTAGCTTGCCAGGATGCCAATGAGTTTGCCGTCCCGTGTGACCGGGAGAGTATAACTGCTGGATGCACTCTGCATGGAGGCCTTGACCTCATAACAGAGAAAGAAGTGTCCGCTCGCAAAAGTGGAGAGGAGATCGACGGAGCGAATGGAGCCCGCAGTCCTTATCGCATCACCATTGTCCTCAAGTTGCCAGATATCGACTTCTTCACCGGGCTTTGCGGAACCTCCGGTCGGGAGTGTTCCGAGAGTCTTGATCCATTCGCCATCAGCTCCGGCCTCTGGTTTCAGTAGTGCCAGGTTGGCTTCGTAATCAATGGCGATGACCTCCGCGGGGACGGTATGGGCTCCGTCAGCAGACTCGAACTCGATATAGGTGGCATTGGCCGCCATTTCGCCGGTAGTGAGGATGTTTCCGCCCTTGAGGACGGCGCCAAGCCCACGGCGGCGGCTGGGCTGGTTAAGCTCCCAGGGCTGAGCGACATTGTGGGTCTGGATAGTTGTGTTGATGCGGAGCAGTCCCTCGGATTCCGCAGCCGCGTGGGCTGGGTTAGAGAGGCAGATCGCTCCTCCGATCGAGAGCAGGAGGGCAAGAAAGGGTAAATAGTTGCAGGACATGGTCAGGATGCAGGTTGTTTTTCACCGAGATAGTGAGATCGGAAGATCCCATTCTGTTTCATGATTCTCTTGTTTGCAGAGTCAACTTCGGCAGCAGGAATGACAATTGGGCGAGCCAAGCCGTTGCACTTGATAGTGATGAACTCAGGCAGATTATCGGCGTAAAGGAGCTCATAGGCATGATTCAAGTCCCTGACCTTTTCTCCGTTGATTTCGTCAACTACGGTTCCCTTGAAACCCGTGATGAAGGAAGTTAACCGGTCACTTTCTACTCTAGTAATAACTACGACATCCTCGCGCTCTTTAAAAATCGCGTCTTCTACGTAGTTCTGGAAAATTTTGCGGACCCGGGGGCTATCAAACCCATAGGTCGAGTAGAGATTACGGTCCAGTGGTTGGAAGACCAGACCTGCGAAGAAAACAAAGCGGGGCCGCTCGCCGTAACGGACCGCATAGATGCGGGAGTGTGGAAAGGCCTTTAGCGTGATGGTAACGTTCTTCTTCTCTCCCTTGCGAAGAAACTCAAGGGCGACTTCATCTCCGGCGAATTTTCGTTCCACAACTTCATGGAGGACCACTTTTTCTCCCTCTACTTCGATATTACCTGCGTTATCAACGGGTTTTCCGTCGATGGAGAGAAGGACGTCTCCGGGTTCCATGATTCCGTCGCATGGTCCAGTCGGCAGGACGGAGGCGACCATCACTCCCAGGCCGTTTTCAGGAACTTGGAGAGCTTTCCGCATGGCCGGGTTGAAGAGAGCGAACTCAGTGATACCTAAATCCACATATTTGTCGTAGCTCCCATCCCCAATGTCCTTCAGGAACCGTTTGATCACAGGGGTGGGAATCATGTAGCCGGTGTTGTCTGCCTGCCGCAGGCCCTGGAAGGCAACTCCCACTACCTTGCCGTCCTGGAGAACCGGGCCGCCCGAGTTACCGGGGTTGATCGCAGCATCGATCTGTACGACAAGGTGTGAGTCGACGATGGAGTGTGCATAGGGACGAAAGTCAATACGTGAGACAACCCCCCGGGTGACTGAAATACGGTCTCCTCCTACCGGATAGCCAATTGCCCGGACTTGGCTTTCCAACGCGGGGACCTCTCCAAATTCCAGATACGTGAGACCTTCAAAGGGCGTCTCATCTTCAACCTCCAGCAGGGCAAGATCACAGTCATGGGCGATGTGGATAACACGGGCCGGGTGCTTCTGGGCTGAGCCCCGCCGGGTGATGAGGACGCGGTTGGCATTGGACACCACATGAGCATTGGTCATGAACTGATTAGGGCCGATCATGAAGCCGGAGCCTGTACCTCCTCCAAACCGACCTGAGTTCCAAGGGGTGCGGTAGTCAGCGGACTGAGTGGCACACTCGATCCGTACCACCGATTTATAGATGTCCGCATTGGCCGCAGCCGGGCCTTTCTGCCCCATGGAGAATGGACCAGAGCACAGCAATACGGCACCGCCGACTGGCAGCAGAAGTTTCTTCATGGCGGCAAGCTAGGCGTATTTCGCCCGGAATAAAGCGGAATCCGGGATTAACTTGAACGCTAGACGTTGAAGCGGAACTCAATCACGTCTCCATCCTGCACCTCATATTCTTTTCCCTCTATCCGAAGTTTGCCGACATCTCGAGCCGCGGCCTTGGACCCTGCCTCCACCATGTCCTTATAAGAGCACACCTCTGCGGCGATAAACCCACGTTCAAAATCCGTGTGAATGACACCTGCAGCGGCGGGGGCTTTCGCTCCTGCAACGACAGTCCATGCGCGGCTCTCTTTTTCACCGGCAGTGAGAAAGGTGCGCAATCCGAGGAGGCTGTAAACACCCCGGATCAAGGCAGCAGCACCAGAGTCCGTAACTCCCATTTCGGCAAGAAACTCGGAAGCCTCATCGGGCTCGAGGGCGATAAGTTCCTCCTCAACCCGTGCGGAGATAACGACGGCTTCAGCTCCATGGGAGTTCGCGGTAAAATCTGCAACCCGCGATACCATCGGATGTTGGCCGGGGTTTTCGAGTGCACCCGACAGTTCATCCTCGGACACGTTACAGGCAAAAATAGTCCGCTTGGATGAAAGCAGGCAGAACTCTTGCATCAGCGCGTCTTCCTCGGAGGAAAGGTCCAGAGTCAGAGCGGGACGACCCTCTTCGAGATGAGGGATCAGTTTCTCCATTAAGGCCAGCTCGCGAATAGCGTCCTTGTCCCCTCCCTTTGCTTTCTTTTCCCGAGTAGACTGGCGCTTATGAGTGGCCGCAATGTCAGCAAGAATGAGTTCAGTATTGATAATCTCAATGTCCCGGAGGGGATCGACTGAACCAAGTTCGTGAATGATGTCGTCATCCTCAAAACAGCGAACCACCTGAACGATGGCGTCAACCTCGCGGATATTGGCGAGAAACTGATTCCCGAGACCGGCCCCTTCGCTGGCTCCCTTTACGAGCCCTGCAATATCGACGAATTCGATCGCAGTTGAAATGACACTTTGGGACTGGTTCATTTTCGCCAGAACCCCGAGCCGCTCGTCGGGAACGCTCACGACTCCGATATTCGGATCAATGGTGCAGAAGGGGTAGTTTTCCGCCTGCGCCTTGCGTGTGCGGGTGACCGCGTTAAACAGAGTGGACTTTCCTACGTTGGGGAGACCTACGATACCGGCTTTCAGCATTAGGCGCGGGCTTTAGCGAAGATTTGGCCTGCTGGCCACTCCAAGCTGCGTTTTGAGAGAAAAAAGACAGCCTGAGTCAACCTCTGGTCTGATCCGGGGGCTGGTGGGGCATCCGTATTCCGTCAGTGGGGATGGATCAAAAGAGAGTCATCTTCGAGAAAGTTCCGATGATAATTGGGAGAGAGGTCTGAGGGCAGTGATGCAGGCTGCTATGGTCGCCCGGGGAGAAGGAGAAGGTAGTTTCGAACCGGGCTGTTCCAGATCTTGCGGGTGGAGAGTCCTCCACCGGGAATCTCCGGTGAAACCCAAAGGTCACTGGAGCGCCCACCGTCGAGGTTGATAGCGGTTGTGATATTGATCTCGGAAAGAGGCTGGGCGGCAAGTGCGGAGCCGAGACCGGCGAGGGTTGCTCCCTCTGCAAATCCGAAGGCCCACCGGTGCCGGCCATTCCATGCGATAAAGGACCGGGCGCGTGCCTCACGGTCGTTTAAATCCCGGACCCTCATATTGTTCTCAACGAGAAAGGGCCCGGTTTGGAGAAGATGGCGGGTGGGAGAAAAAGAGCGCCAGTGCTGGCGGCGAAGGAGGCGCGGGGATTTTTCGACGGACAGGAGTCCGGAGGCCAGGGAAGACTGAGAGTTCCACGAACCGATGCGTTTGCCGTTCTCGATTACAAGACCGAGGGGCTCTCCCTCAGGGGTAAAAAAACCGCCGTTAATAGAGGCTACTGCCCCATGGCTGATGGCCGCAGCCTGAGCGGTGAGCCACTCAGTTGCGGGCCCCCGTTCCTTATCGGCGACCGCGATTTTGTATTCACGGTCATCAAAAAGCAGGAAGGTCAAAGCGACTCCTCGAGAATTCACCCGCTTGACCCCTGCAGCGAGCGTGACAATGGAGCGGGTGGAAGAGGGGAGCGGAGGTCTTTCGCGCCGCTCATGGATGAGCTCCCGATCCCGCGAGCTACTCTGCGGCGGGACACGAGCGGGAAGAGGTGTAGCGGTGAAGGCGTCGGCTGGGGGAGGCTCCTGCCGTGACGCGGTGGGAGAGCAGCCCATGAGGACAAAGGTGAACGAAAGGCACAAGGCACCCGGATTCCAGAGGTCGTGCCGTAAGTAGTCTTGGAACATCGCTGCTAATTCCTGAAGGAGCAAGGGGTCTCCAACGGTGGGGAGACTTTCGCGTATCTGGGGCTAGAAAGCCAGAGTAGAGCGCGAAGAAGTCCCTCTTATGGACGAGGAAATGAGCTCTATCTGGTAGGCTTGAAAATCCTTCTCAAGCATGGTGCTGCTCCGAACCAGCAATTCACGCACAATGATGTTAAGAGAAGTGCGACAGGGCTTGCTGAATTTTAAAGGCTTGGACGAAGTCGCGGCTCTCCTGAAATCGCGCTGAGATCCTGATGCCGATTCATTGAGTGACCTTAAGGACGACTTTTATTGGGAATGCCCCTGCTAGGAGGGGTATCCCAAGTGGCTAGCTCGGAGATTGGTAGATACGGAGTCGCTCGACCTCTGTGACCAGTTTGAAACCATTCGCTTCGAGCAGGATCTTACAAACGATCTGCTCCCGCTCGCGTTCGCAGTCGTGAAGACCGACAAATCCACCTGGCTTGACGGCTTTGGTAGCGGCGTAGGTGCTCTGGTGGCGTCCAAAGGTTGGGCCCCACGGAGCATCTACGAAAACGCAGTCCCATTCGCTGTTGAAGGGAGAGCTCTTCAAGGCAGGAAGGGTTACCTGATCAGCCGCGAAATCGGTTCTTTCCCAGTTCTCGAAAGGCTGCTGGTAGGTCACGGTAAGAATGTGCTCATTCCCGATCTCCTCTCCGATACGATCAATCCACTCCTCATTGTTCTCGAGAAAAAGGGTTGGATTTCCGTGATTGAGTCTACGCCAGGCACTCGAATCCCGACCCACTCCGAATACAAGGAGGCGACAGGATGCGATGTTCTGCACGTGCTCCGCAAAGGCACAGTATTCCCTGAGAGTGCAGCTGTTGGGTTGTCCGCCAATCTCTGCAAAGACGTCCTCAGGGGTGAGTGCCATGATCAAATTTAGCCTTTAAGTCAGGCTTCGGGATAAACCCAAGGCCCGCGGTAATCCCGTTTGAGGAGCTTGTTGGCCGCGGGGTCGTTGAGGACCTTCTCCGCTGCGCCGTCCCACTGGATGCTACGTCCGAGTTTCAGGGACATCATGCCAAGCATCGGCAGGACCGAGGATCGGTGGGAGGATTCCAGCCCGCAGACAGTCTCCTTCCCGCTTTCGATCCCATCGATGAAATTCTGCCAGAGCAACTTGAGATTGTGCCCATCCGGTTGCTGGAGCTGTGAATCCTGATGGATGACCTTGTCCCGGGAGTTAGCTGGGTAATAGGTCCACCCATCACGCCACCCCATGTGGAAGATCCCGTTCTCTCCGTAGAAGTAGCACCCGATCTTATGTTTTTCCGAGGGGTTTTCCGCGTAGCGTCGATGTTCCCAAGTGGCAGTGAAGGATTCGAACTCATAAACGGCGACCTGAGTGTCCGGAGCATCAGTGGTCTGTTCAGATTCATTCAGAACGGGGGTGCCCCGGACAGGCCGTCCACCCGTGGAATACACTCGCTTGGGATATTTCTCCTCCGTCCACCAGAGGACCTGATCGAGCCAGTGCACTCCCCAGTCCCCCAGAATTCCATTAGCAAAATCGAGAAAATGCCTGAACCCTCCGGGGTGGATCCTGCTGTTGAAGGGGCGAAGCGGTGCAGGGCCACAATACATATCCCAATCCATTCCCTTCGGGGGTTCCTCGTTGGCTCGGGGTTGTTCCTTGCCTCCTCGCCCTGCAACAAACATGCGGACCATGCCCACTTTTCCTACCTTTCCACTCCGGAGGAACTCCATGCCTGAGACGTGGTGCGGTCCAATTCGGCGGTGGAGTCCGACCTGGACGGTCTTCCCCGCGCGCGTGGCCGCGTTGAGCATGGCTCGGCTTTCCTGGATGGTGTGGCCGGTGGGCTTTTCTACAAAGACATGAGCTTCTGCCTGTACGGCTGCAATCGTCTGGAGTGCATGCCAGTGATCGGGGGTGGAAATGATAACAATCTCCGGTTTTTCCTTCTCGAGGAGTTCGCGATAATCCTTGTAAGTCTTCGGCTGTGCTCCGGAGAGGTCCTGAACCTCCTCGGCGGCAACCTCCAGGGCATCGTCCGATACGTCATTC
>Ga0209404_10001039_pt1 | contig 19777 bp, 15 predicted proteins | sample TroAtlMetagenome_2_FD_187447 | JGI IMG/M metagenome (GOLD analysis project Ga0209404, IMG submission 187447) | Marine eukaryotic phytoplankton communities from Atlantic Ocean - Tropical Atlantic ANT8 Metagenome (SPAdes) (version 2) | ecosystem: Environmental > Aquatic > Marine > Oceanic...
ATATAAAGAATGAAGATATATACTTGAAGAGATACGGTCCTAGAACAATGTTTTTAATGCAATGTGGATCATTCTTTGAAGTTTATTGTTGTAAAAAAAATGGTAGTTTTGTAAATAATAGAATAGTGGAATTTTCTCAAATTTGTGAAATGAGAATAGCTAACAAAAAATCAAAACATAAAAATATGGCTGTATTTATGTCTGGATTTCCTGAAATTCAACTTGAAAAGTATATTAAGAAATTAAATAAAGCTGGGTATACCGTTCCTGTTTGGATACAAGAGCCTACAAATCCAAAGATTAGAAAAGAGTATGGCGTATTTTCGCCTGGTACAAATTTTGAATTAACACAAAATCAGTTGTCAAATAAAATTATGACAGTTTGGATAGAGATGTATGATAAAACCATGTTAAACAAGAAACCGCGAGTGTGTTGTGGTATAGCGTGCATTGATATTATTTCAGGAGATGTAATTACATTTCAAAATCAAGAAGAATATTTTCATTGTCCGACAACATTTGATGAATTGGAGAGATTTTACTGTAGTTATAAGCCAAATGAACTAATCATAATTCATAATTGTACCGAAAAGCAAATCAATGATATAATATCATTTGCCGATATTGATAGTAATCTTATACATATGTTATCAATGAATGAAGATTCAACGGAATGGAGTACTGCAATTAAGAATTGTCAGAAGGAAACATTTCATGAAGTAGAGTTGACTAGATTTTATGATATAAACGATTATGATTTATTTTATGATAGTTATAAATTACGTGAAAGAAATTTTTCTACACAGGCTCTTGTATTCTTATTAAATTTCCTTGATTTTCATAACAATGATTTAGTTAAACAATTAAAGTATCCAAAATTTATCAATATTGATGAAAGACTGAGATTAGGCAATCATTCTCTACGACAACTTAATATTATTAACACTGGTCATAAAGGTAAATTGTCATCTCTCGAATCATTGGTTAATAAATGTAAAACCTCTATGGGAAAACGGTGTTTGTATCATAATTTACTAAATCCAGTAACTGACTCTAAATATCTTGAATCTGAATATAAAATACAGGAATATACACTAGATAATTTTGATTATAATGAAATTTATACAATGTTAGGTGAAATTACCGACTTTGAAAGATTATTTCGAAAAATAATTCTGGGCAAAATTGCTCCCTCCGATATTTCTATGTTATACGGAAACTTATCAGTTATATCAAAGATTTATAAAATTGTGAAACTTGATAAAACAATAAATGGGTATTTAAACATCCCCAATCTCTCCAAATCAGTTAAAAGACTCAAATCGAAGATAAAACATACTGTAAACCTGTCCATTGCTTCTAGTATTTCATCATTTGATTTCGATTCGAATATTTTTCTAAGGGGGACGGAAGATGTAAAGCGTTTAGATGATGCTGAGTATGAATATGTTGATAAAATCAATAGATTAGAAGCAATACGGTCATATCTAGATACCTTGATTCATGAAAAATCTTCAAGATCTAAAGAAAAGGTAAGAGTACACCAAACAGAAAAAAGTGGACAGTTTTTAATAACAACAAAAACACGGTCTAAAAAGCTAAAGCAAAACCTGTCCAAAGATTTAACATATACATGTTTTGATAAAGAAGAAACCTTTAAATTTAACCTTGATGCGGTAACATTTTCTTCAGCCAATGGAAATAATGTAAGACTTGATTCTAATCAGTTAAATAAATTATATGGAGAGATTTCAAGCAAAAAATCAAATTTTAAAGAAGTACTAATGAGCACTTATCGATCTTATATTGGTACTTTTCTTGAATTTAAAGATGATTTTAAAACAGTTATAGACTATTTGGTAAAACTTGATTTTTTATTAGCACGCGTTCATGTAGCTAAAATATATAATTACTGTAAACCTAATATCGATAATGATAAGCCACAATCTTTTCTAGATGCTAAGGATATCAGACATCCGCTTATAGAGCATCTACAAGATAAAGAAATTTATGTCCCAAATGATGTTACATTGGGATTAGATGATACAGGTATTTTGCTGTTCGGAACAAACGCCGTAGGTAAATCTAGTTTGATACGAGCTATAGGGATGACGGTGGTATTAGCGCAAGCAGGATTTTTTGTACCTTGTAGTAGCTTTACCTATAAACCATATACATCCATATTTACTAGGATTTTAGGTAATGATGATATTTTTAAAGGATTAAGTTCGTTTGCTGTTGAAATGAGTGAGTTAGGTAGTATTTTGCGTGGAGCGAATGAGTCAAGTTTAGTATTGGGAGATGAATTATGTTCAGGTACTGAAACGTCGTCAGCTTTATATATTATTAGAGCTGGATTATCGTGGCTCCATGAAAGAAATTCTTCTTTTATTTTTGCTACACACTTCCATGAATTAACTGATAAAAAGGATATTTTAAGCTTAGATAGACTTATTATGAAACATATGGTTGTAGAGTATGATGAAAAATCTGGCGATCTCATTTACAATCGCAAATTGCAAAATGGTTCTGGAACTAGATTATATGGCCTTGAAGTATGTAAATCCTTATCCATGCCCAAAGAATTTTTAAATTTAGCGAATAGTCTGCGTTGTGCGGATAATCCTAGTAATACTGTTATGTTATCAAGAAAAGTCAGTACATATAATTCTAAAAAAACAAAGAGTAATTGTGAAGAATGTGGTAAAAAGGCAACAGATATTCATCATATGAATCCGCAGAAAAACGCGAATGAAGATGGATTTATCGGCACGTTTCATAAAAATCATAAAGCAAATCTTATGTCAGTTTGTAAAGATTGTCACGATAAGTTTACTAAAAATGAAACTGTACACCGTAATGTAAAGACAAGTAGTGGATATAAAACAAGGGAGATTAATATGTAAACTTATATATAATGGTTAATTTCTTTAAAGGCGCAACAGCATTCATGTCAACATATTTTTTACAAATTTTATTAATGGTTTTAGTATTTTGCTTAATTACAATTTATATGGTAGTCAATAATATTCATATTCATAAAGCAAAACATCATTTAGTAAGAGTGGCTACAGTAGAAGCATTTGAAAACCCTTTTGCCGACAGTTTACTTTTTGATTCCGAAAAGAAAGGTGCTATAGCGTTTGATGAGAGTTGTAAGGCGTCACCATATGAATGTGAAAAAACGTGTGGTTCTTTAACAGATGCTGAAACGTGTAATATATCAAACAGTTGTGTTTGGACTCATAGTAAAAAGGATGAAGAAGGCAATAGTGAAGAAAAATGTGTTGCCGGGAATGATTTAGGAGCAACATTTAATGCAGATAATTATGTTAAAACTTTTTTCAAAAATATGGAATTAAATATTTAGAAAAATTGATTTATATATTATTTATCTTATATAAATCAAAGAGCAATGATTATTCCAGTTAAGTGTTTCACATGCGGAAAGGTTTTGGCAAACAAATACATGTACTATACGAAAGAAGTAAGGAAAATGAAACTTGATAAAGGTCAGGATCCTGATAAAGTAGTTTATTTAACAAAAGATTACGCTGAGAAAACAGCGGAGGGGATTGTTTTAGATAATTTAGGACTGACAAGAATGTGTTGTAGAAGACATATGTTGACTCATGTCGATATCGAATAAATATCTTATAAATATATATATGCGTAAAAATAATCTTACTGGAGGTAAACGAAGAAAAAGACGTACTTTAAAACACCGACGTAAAAAATCGCACAAAAGACGTACTCGCGTAAAAAAGAGAAGAAGGTCTAGGCATAGAGGCGGTTACTCTGGTGCAGGAAATATGCTAATTACTCCAGCAACTTTTTCACCTACAAATGCTTATCCACCTAACGGACCTGTCAATGTACCCAATCCGGGCATTACCAAAGTAGCAGTAAGAGGTGACGATCAACAGTATTATTATCAACATAACAAAAAAGTAATTAGTGCACCTGAATCTACAAATCCTCAAAAGCAAAAGGGAGGTAAGAGACGTAAATCTAAGAGGAAACATAAAAAGCGCAAGCATAAAAGACGCACGCGTAAGCGCAAAAGGTCACGAAAGCGCAGACGAAGACACAGAGGCGGTGCTTTATCCGATGTAGTAGAATCTATCCCCGGCGGAACAGATGCAAGAGATGTTTACTATAAAGCAGGTAATCTTGTAGGTAGCCTTTACAGTCAATATACCGGATTTGGACCAACCAATCAGCCTCCTATGACAAACTATACCGCAGGACAACCTATCAATGACCCAGTGCAAATTACACCAGGAGATATCCCAATGGATGCATATATCCAGGATGGTTCGGCTCAAGCTGCGAAATTTACAGCATCTTATAAATAAGTCTGAAATCTAATCTTTACAATGTATATAATGAAAATAGGCAATATATATAATTCATTATGTACACCAGCACAACTTTATTTGGTTTTATCTGTCATAAGTATTTTAGCACTATTGATGCAAAATTGTTCATCACCAATGACATATACTGTTGGTAGGTATACTGTACCTTTAGAACATCATAATATGATTTTCTTTGTATTTAAGGCAATTTATATTTTAGTGTGGACATTCTTACTTAACCAGCTTTGTAGATATGGATACGGAGGTATTTCATGGTTTTTAGTGCTTTTGCCATTTATTTTAATGTTTGTAATCATCGCTCTTTTGTTATTGGCGAATATGAGATAAGAATCTTATTAATATAATAAAATTCTTTTCTAGTTAAAAACTCTTTAAAAATATAAACATAAGATATAATAGAATGAGTTTTAATCCTATCTCATGGAAATTATTAAATCTTTATTTTAAAGATAATCCATCATTTTTAATAACTCACCATCTTGAATCATATAATGATTTTTTCAAGAATGGATTGCCTCAACTTTTAAAAGAAAAAAATCCTATACATTTATTTAAAAACCAGGAGAGAATCACGATAGATAAAGAAACAAAACACGTGGGTTATAAATTACCTAACGGGCAATCTTTTCCAATTACCTATGATGAGATGAAAGAGTTTTTTTCAGATGAAAATCTAGAACAGTTAGAAAAAAGATGGAACGGTGCTGAAGGGAATGGTCCAGTAAAAACGCTTAATATTGAAGAGTATAAATACAATGCTAGACTTTATATTGGGGGTAAAAATGGCGATAGAATTTACTACGGAAAACCTGTTATTTATGATGAAAATGGTGAAAATAAATTAATGTATCCAAATGAGGCAAGACTAAGAAATTTTAACTACTCCTTTACTATTCATTATGATGTTGAAATAGAATTTACATTGTATTTACCTAAGAATGACGGTTCAAACAAACATTTTATTGAAACACAGAGTGTTACGTTAGAGAAAATTTATATGGGAAAATTTCCTATTATGATACAATCAGACTTATGTATTTTAAAAGGAATGGCGCCACAAGTGAGAAAAAACATGGGCGAAGATCCCAATGACCCGGGCGGTTATTTTATAATTGATGGTAAAGAAAAAGTAATTGTTTCACAAGAAAAATTTGCAGATAATTTACTTTACATCCAAAAAGATGTAAACGATAGAGTTGCCTATTCTGCAAAAATAAGATCGGTTTCCGAAGATGCATCAAAGCCTATTCGAACATTAGCAATTAAAATGATTAAAGAACAACCGATGTCTTCCAATGGTCAAATTGTTGTATCCGTGCCAAATGTGAGAAAGCCCGTGCCTTTATTTATTTTAATGAGGGCACTGGGAGTAGTTTCAGATAAAGAGATTATATCTTATTGTTTACTTGATATTGATCGCTATTCTCATTACATTGAATCTTTACGACCTTCTGTACACGATGCAGGATTGGTTTTTACACAGCAAGCAGCACTAAAATATATTGGATCATTGACCAAAGGAAAAACGATTGAACACGCAATGCAAATATTAATGATATATTTTCTACCACATATAGGCGAGCTTAATTTCACTCAAAAAGCTTTATATCTGGGATATATTGTTAAACGTCTATTGTCAGTAGCACACGGAGAAGAAAAACCAACAGATAGGGATAGTTATTTATATAAAAGGATTGAAATTTCAGGTACATTAATTTATGATTTATTCAGAGAATACTATACTGCCCAGCAAAAGGATATATTTCTACAGATGGATAAAGAGTACTTTTATGCTGTTAAGAAAAGCGCAAGAAGTTATCAAAATCGCGATTTTATAAAATTAATCATGGATAATCAGTCAATTATATTTAAAAATAGAATAACAGAAGCTGGCTTTGCCCGAGCTTTTAAAGGTGATTGGGGATCAGAGGCACATACTAAAAAACCAGGAGTTTTACAAGATCTAACGCGTTTATCCTTTTTTGCAACCGCCGCTCAATTAAGAAAAACAAACACGCCTATTGCTGCCGATGGCGCAAAGGTTGTTGGTCCTAGATTAATCAATAGTACTCAGTGGGGAATCATTTGTCCTATACATTCTCCCGATGGGGGAAATACTGGTCTTCATAATCATATTTCAATTATGACACAAATCAGTAAACGGATATCTGGTTACCCTTTTATTGAGTATTTAAGACAAGAGGGGTTCAATATGCAACTATTAGAAGAATGCAAATTAAACTATCTATCAAACGCTACTAAAATTTTCATAAATGGTGCGTGGGTTGGAGTTACTATTACTCCATTAGAAATGAGAAACAGACTATTGCTTTATAGAAGAAATGGAATTTTTAGTATATTTACAAGTGTTAGTTGGAATATTAAACGAAATGAGATCATCATTCAAACCGACGCAGGAAGACCCTTACACCCGTTGATACATATAATAGGGGATGAAGTAAGTTATGAAAAGGGTAATATTTTGGAGAGATTATCGGAAGGATCCATTTCCTGGAATGAATGTGTTTTGGGAACTGGTAGAAAAAAGATAGATATTAAAATTTCAAATGAGAATATTTATAAATTCAATGATGTCTACGCCCGCGGAACCGATTTGGTTGATTCAAGTGCAATTATTGAATATTTGGACACACAAGAAATGGAGGGTACTATGCTTGCTTCATATGGACAAAATAAAGCCACGTTTATTGAAAATAAAATTACCCATCAAGAAATTCATCCATCTGTAATTTTAAGTATGATGGCCAATCAGGTTATTTTCCCATCTACAAATCCTTATCCACGTAACGCATTCTCTTGCGGTCAAAGTAAACAGGCAGTATCTATGTTTCATACAAATTATCAGAATAGATTAGATAAATCTGCAATTTTACTTAATTATGGCCAAACACCCGTAGTAAGAAGTAGATATTATACACCAATTACTAAAAATAAGCATCCATATGGAGTCAATGCTATTGTAGCTATTATGTGTTATACAGGGTATAATGTAGAAGATGCTGTAATTATGAATAAGTCCGCGTTAGATAGGGGATTGTTCAGAACAACTTACTTTAACGTCTATGAATCAGAAGAAGAAGAAACAAGAGTGGCTAATAAGGATATCGCAAGTAGATTCATGGATATTGAAACCAATGAAGTAGTTGGTATTAAAATGGGGTATGATTATAGTCATTTGGATCCAGAATCGGGTTTAATTAAAGAAAATACTGAGGTTACAGACAAGACGATTTTGATTGGTAAAACTATTAAAAGTTTATCTTCAGATGAAGTTTACGTAGATGAATCAGTTGCGCCGAAAAAAGGACAATTGGGATATGTTGACAAATCATTTTTAACAACTACAGAAAGTGGGAGAAGATTAGCAAAAATTAGAATACGACATGATCGTATTCCAGCCATAGGGGACAAATTCTGTTCTAGGGCAGGTCAAAAGGGTACTATAGGAATTGTACTTGAAGAAAAAGATATGCCCTATAATGATAGAGGTATTCGTCCAGATATTATAGTGAATCCTCACGCTCTACCGTCACGCATGACAATCGGTCATCTGGTAGAGGTTTTGATAGGAAAGGCTTGTGTAATGAATGGCGCATCGGGCGATTGTACGGCTTTTAACAATGTAGGGCCAAAAGAAAAAGAATTTGGAGCGATCTTAACACAAAATGGATTTCACTCAACAGGAAATGAAATTATGTATAATGGCATGACTGGTGAACAATTAGAGACTGAAATTTATTTTGGCCCCACATTTTACTTAAGATTAAAGCATATGGTTAAAGATAAAATTAATTACAGAGCTCGTGGACCACGTACTGTACTTACTAGACAAACAGTACAAGGTAGGGCAAATGATGGCGGATTACGCGTAGGAGAAATGGACCGTGATGCTATATTGGCCCACGGATTAACATCGTTCATACAAGAATCAATGATGGAACGGGGCGATAAATATTATATGGCAATTTGTAATCAAAGCGGTACTATAGCTGTTTACAATGAAAATAGAAATATATTTTTGAGTCCAATGACTGATGGACCATTGAAATTTACAGATAATTTGGAAGGAGGATTAAATATTGTACCTATTAGTAGATACGGAAGAGATTTTTCCATAGTCAAAGTACCTTATGCATTCAAATTATTATATCAAGAATTACAAGCAATGAATGTTCAAATGCGAATAATTACCGCAGATAATGTAGATGAATTAACGGCTATGAAGGAAAGTAATATTGTTAAATTAACGGGATTAAATAATCTTGAAGAGGTAATAGAAGCCACCGGTAAAAAACTACTAGAAGATAATACCAATTACAAAAATATTGAGATGGATCGTCAAATAGTGGAGGGCCCTGAAACTCCAGAAATACCTTCATGGGTTGATCCAGATGAGGGTTTCCCTACTGATCCTACAGTAAATCCATTTGGCAACTTCGGAATGATGATGGCAGATACTTTTAAGCCGGGAGAACAAGTTACTTTGGATAATACCGATACAGTTACTATAATTAGAAAAATAGTTGATAATACTGTATTATATGATATGTATGAAGTAAGTGATTTATTTTCAGGGGAAGTTAAAACTGTGGATAGTACGAGACTTAGTAGATTTATAATGCCTCAATCGCCACAAGCGGCTTATGCTCCTTCACCGCCCCCAATGCAATATCCTATTGACACGCCTCCTGAATCGGGAAAAAAACTTGCTGTAGTTTATGATCGGGATGTCGTATGGACTGTTGAACAAGGACCCGATGAAGACGGAAGCTATGTAATTAATAATATAATGGAAGGCATGGAAATGGTTGAACCAGGTGAATTTGAATTTATTAAAGTTTCTAAAAAACTTCCAATTACAGAATTCTTTACTAATAATAAGGTTAAATTTAGCGACAATCAATATACCGTAATTAGTATAAATCCATCAGACACTAGTCAAATTACATTGTTGAAAAATACAGATCAGGGTTATGCAATTATCAAAAATGCAAACAAATGGTTATTCAGTTCATTAACTGGAGAAGATATAAAACCTGGTTCAAAGGTTCAAATCTCTCAAGCAGTTAGAGATGATAATTACACGGTAATGAGGGCTTATCCAGATGGAACTGTAAATATAGATAATGAAGGTCCTAGTCCATCATTTATAACAAATGCTCATTTATTAAAATATATAGCTGAAAGCCCAGCTTTCAATCCTACAAGCCCTCGTTACAGCCCTAAAAGCCCTGATTACAATCCTGATCGTCCCGGGCCTGTTGGGGCTCCAGTATCACCTAGTATATTAAATTTATTAAACATTGGCGATGAAGTTAAATTATTAGATCCTTCTAAATACGATAAATCAGATGCCGATCAAACCTTTACTATAGTTACTATGGATATGCCGGGAGATACTGCAATGATTAGATCAAGTGAAAACCCAATAGCATTTTCTGTTCAAGCAAAAGACTTAGGTTATATAGATCCAAATACAAAACCTTCAAGCGGAGAATTAGAAGAAGAAACAATAGTTACATTACCCCAACATCAGGATAAAGGTGCTAATGAAGATGAAGAAATGTCTGGAGGCGGAGATATTCCGTCCGATGGAGCTAATCAACCAATAAGAATAACTTTAGAACATGACTTCAATGGAGGATTGGATCTTTTAGCGCCAAAAGAGGGAGGTGAAGTAGATAGTGGAGATGAAGGCAGTGAAGACGGCGGAGATTTAAAAAAGATTGAATAAATGTAATTCAAATTAAATAAAATTGAATTATATTTAAAATTAGCAATATATATTATACATCATCATGTCAGCAAGCGCTAGTTATAGTCCAGTTGTTTCGAAAATATTTAGGTCAAGATCAATTATCTTAGACCAACTAAGTGAGAAAAGAGGGTTTGATACCTCAGATTATAAGGATTTTAGTGTAACTGAGATTTATAATCTAATGAAAAATGATCAGTTAGATATGTTACTTACAAATAGCAAAACCGGAAAAAAGATCTTTGTAAAGTATCATCTAGGCAGTAAAATTAAATCAAATGGAGCTCAGATATACGATTATATAGATGATTTATTTGATATTGAGCAAATCTTGAGCGACGACGACGAACTTATTATTGTTCAGCAATATAAGGTCAACGATGGAATAAAGTCAATTATTAGTCAAGTATATACAAATGATAAGAAGTTTATTAACATCTTTAATTTCAATGATTATCTATTCAATGTATTGAAACATGAAGATGTTCCTGATCACACAGTTTTATCAATGGAAGATAAAGAGAAAATTAAGAAAAAATACTATATTACAAACGACAGTCAGTTTCCAGAGATCTCACGATTTGATCCTGTTGCACAGGCTATTGGTTTGAGACCGAATGAGGTGGTTGAAATAACAAGACCATCGCCCACATCAATTACTTCAAAGTATTATAGGTTGTGCTATTGATTTAATATATCAATATTATAAAATGGAAACAAGTGGAATAGCAATGAATCAGTTTGAAAATAAATTTTGGTCTTTAAAAAATCAATTTCTATTATCAATAGATAATTATCGACGTGTATTGGAACAGCAATATTTAGAAGGTAAAGATTCAACTGAAGAGAGTCAAGCAAATCAAACCCAATTGAATAATATTTTAGGCAAGACTTTTTTATTATACAGTCAGATCAATTCTAATATAATTGCCAATAATAAATCCATAGAAAGTTTAGATCAATATTTGGATAGATTAAAATTAGAAGTCGATATAGAGAATGATTTATTAAATCAAACTAAAAATACACAGCAGGCGGCGGTGCCCCGGGAAGAGCAAATTAGAGAAGATTCGCAAGAAAACTATGCTATCGCAGCATATTATGTAGCGGCTGTTTTAGGAGGTAGCCTTGCAATTTATAAATATTTCAAAAAATAAGACATTATTTCATAAATACATTTTCTATCAGTACATTATAAGAGATGACAGATTTTTTATCAAAACTTTTTTCAACTTCAAAAGAAAGTGACGATTTGGCCGATCCAGGACTCATGCAAGGTGCACGATTTAATAAAATGCAATATCAGATTGAACAACCTGTTTATTCACATTTACCTTTAATGGAGCAAACAACGGGTGCAGGATTAGGTTCAATTAAAGAACCTTTAGAGAATAATAGTCAATTAACGGCTTTGGATGATAAAGAAGTAAAAAAATTAGCAAAAATGGAAGAAAAATATGAAGCCTTGATCAAATCACTTCAAACTCTTCAAAAGCATACACACTCAAAAAAAATAAATAGAGATAAAATTAGCGAACTTGAAGGCAAAATTCAAAAACTCAACGGTGAAATAATGAGGAAAGCAAATAAATTAGTGACACAGACATATAAAACTCATGGTACAACCAATAAATTAAATAAATATAGAAGTGAGCAACGAGGGGATCTTAAAAATATGGTTGATAAACTTATGGTCAGAAAGCAAAAATATGATGGACTCATTCGACAAAAAAATAGCTTACAAGGACAATATCAGGACAGACAAAATGAATTAGATGCCGCATATTTGCACTATATTGTTTGGTTCGTAGCTGCAACTACTTTAGGTATTTTAACTGTTCGACAACTAAGTAAATAAATATTACTTTTTTATCTATAATATATAGATAAAAATGAGTTACACATCAATTATGAATGATGGTTTTAATATGAAAAGACAAATGGATAATGGAAGTTTAATTATAGATCCTGAATTAAAACAAGGTAAGGCATTATTACGTAGACGTTCAAAGATGCAAAAAAGTGTAAGAATTCGTAGTAAGGATTTAATGAAGGAAGGATTTACAAACATGAAGGGTTCAAATTTTCAACAAGCTGTGGTTCAACAAAACAATGACGAAATTCAAGATTTAATTGGTATGCAAAATGCGTATGATTCTACAATGCAACAATGGTCTTCACAATATACTAATTTAGTAAAACAGATAAAGGATAAACCTGAACAATACATAAATTGTGTAAGGGAATGTCAATCAAGTAAAGATGGTCAATTATTAAGTGCCTGTTTATTTGGATGTAATACTGGAAAATTTGTTAGCTCCTCCGCTCTATGGAGAGGCCCTAAACCAGTACCTCCATTATTTGATATTGAGGCCATTGCTGCTGGATTGGCTGTTGCCGCATTGATTATAGCAGTTGTCGCTTGTCCGGCTTGTGCAGCAGCTGCGGCGGCAGCTTGCGAAGCTATTGCAGGAGCAGGTGCTGCTGTTGCCACAAGCATGAGTGCGTTAGCAGAGAGTATTGCAGCCTTTGGAGGAATTGGAGAAATGATCGCAAATGGCGCGGCTGCTGTAGCAGAATTTGCTGCTACTATTGGTCAGGCAGCTGCGCAAGCAGTTGTGGATGCGATGTCAGCAGCATCTTCTTTTTTATCAAGCGCGGCCGGATGGGCAAGTAGTGTTTCATTAGAAGGTTTAGCAGATTCAGCATTTCTTGAGACTTTTGGTAGTTGGATGACGTCGGCAGGAGAGGCTTTGAGTGAGTTGGGAACATTTTTTAGCAGTCTTGCATCGAATGCATCAGCAGCACTTTCAAATATAGGTACGCTATTTGATGCTTTACCTTCATTGGATATGTCAGCATTCGCTGGTATTTTTGAAGTTGGTGGCGCAACTGCCTCTGCTGGTGAAAGTGCCGCTGCTTCATCTTTTGCTTTAAATATGTCAGTAGGTGAATTAGCGGGGTTTTTAACCGCTTATACCGCCGCTGGTGTATCTGGCATAGCTGTATATGCAATGATTATGGAAAGTGTAAATCGCCCTGATGTCACGTGGGATAGTTTATCAGAAGAACAACAAAGAAAATTTGCTGCATTTTTGATGAGACAACCAGGAGCCACATTAGATTCAAGTATGGGTTTATCACCGTCTAAAAATAAAAATTTAGTTTACTACCATTCTAAAGAAGGGTTTACAAACCCAGGTAGTCCACCACAACCACATTTAATAGCAAGTGTTAGTGTTGATGGAAATGTTTTTAATAATGATAATTCTGTAGCTACAAATACCATGGGTAGTATAGGACCAGGAGGTTGGTCAAATAGAGATAATGCGGATGATACAAATACTAATTTACGAAATAAACTTAATACTATGATGTCAAGTAAACCCGTTCAAGCTCCTGGGGCAATATTTGGTCAAAAAGGACCTATAGAAAGCGCCACAACACCTCAAGAAATGAAAAGCGTTAATCCATCCGGAATTCATTCTCTTCTTGAAACAAGTACTTCAACATTCAGCAATATATTAAAAGGTTTGAATACCGATACTTTGGTAAAACAAATGGCAAGTGCTAATATTTCACCAGAAGATCTTAGTAAAGGATTAAAACAACTTGAAAATCAATGGAGTAATATTTTTAAAGCTTCCTGTAGCAAAGGTATTGGAATGGGTAAAAATAAAGATGGTACAAGCAACTTCACAGGACACAAACAATATTGTAAAAGTTGGACAAGTACAAGTAACGGGCGATCTGGTTATTATGGCGATAAATATATTTTAAATTCAGACGGAACAAAAAATGATGATAAATTTGAGAAATCGCCTATAAATCTTTACAATGTAACAAGTGTGGGAGATCAAGCAGATAAAGAAGCAGGTAGATTTGGGTGCGATGTAGCAATTCCTGGGACAGTTAATAATGGACTGGGCGGACCGGGTTATTGTACCTGTATAGATGGTACAACCATTTATATGGATACTGGACACCCTACTGTATCATGCAACGATTTATGCAATCCTAAAAATATTCAGGATAAAGGATCAAAAAATCTATTTTATCATAATCCTAATAATTGGAAACCATCTATTCTTCCTCCCAATTCATCAACTACAACAGGAATAAAAGCATTTAATCAGTCAGATAATACAAATAGTAAACCCTGGCTACAATGCGGATCAGGAGGCAACCAACCTCCAGAATGTCCAGAAGGAATGATTCAAGATCCAACAAGTGGCGTTTCCAAACAAGCATCTTGTGGAACATATGATTCTGATCCCTGGTGGGAATTTTGGAGAGATGATGAGGTTAACAATTTAGGTAGAAAATGCGTTGTTCCATTACCAGATGGTGGGAATATTAAAATGCAAGGGCCTGGAACCTCTACTATGATAGAGAATGGTATGGGATTAAACATTCCAAAAGGTTATAAAAAACTTCCCACTCCAACTGAATTAACAAGTGCTTGTAGTGATATTAAATATGCAAATTTATATATTGAAATTTTAAAATTTCGGGCTTTAGATTTTATATTAAATGCAAAAACTGAAATTATGGGGAAAGCGATTGATAATGCAAGCAAAGGTATAAATAAAGTCAAACTCCAACAAAGCGCAGTTGGAAGGAAACTTCTTAGAGATATGCAAAAATATAAAAAAACATATGATGCATTCCAAAAAAATTCTCAACGGAAAAATCAGTTAGCGGGCATGTATGAGGATATAAACTTTAAATCGCAAAGTGCTAATATTAGTTATTATATTTGGTTTATTTTAGCAATTTCTGGGATGTTTCTTGTAATTAAAAAGTTAAAATCTAGCAATTAATTATAATTTTTTATGATGTCATATTATATATAATATGAGTTCACCAAAAACTTGTCCAACTAAAGATGGTAAAGATTTTTACACATACGACAAAGAAAAAAACATGTGCATTCATCCTTCTGTTCAATGTAGTTTAGGCTCTGCGCCAGCTGAATATGAAGGGAAAAAAGTAGGTACATGCTATAATAGTGATGGAACTTTAGTCCCTTCTTTTGATCCTGCTAATGCCGGAGGCGGAACATCTGGTTCGGGTAAATCTAAACCTACGCTAGCCGGTCAATGTGCCATGTTAATGCCTTTTGGCGGCGACTCTCAATCCAAACCAAAAATTATTCTTGATATTGAATCATTGCAAAAACAAGAAATGACTATTTTAAATGAAATGAAAAAAGACACCGATATGACTACAGGTAAAATTAAAAATCAATCACAAATGAATGCGCTTATGAAAAGATTAAAATCTATACAAGATGCCCGTATAAGACTATTACAACAATTAACATATGTTTCATCTACAACACAGTGTACACTATCTTCCGACCGTACAGCGCTTCAAGATCAAATTGCAATGCTTATGGTTGCCGAAGATCAACTTAAAAATTTAGAAAAACAAACACAGGATCTTATTAATTCTAGAACTAATAGGCATAGAATGGTTGAAATTACGAATTACGAGTATAATCGTTTTTCATCACATGCTGGTATATTTAAGACTATCGCTTTTTGTAGTTTGTTTATTTTAGGAGGTGTCTATCTTAATGGGATAGGATGGACAATGGTAGGAAACTCTGTCATTGTTTTAGCCATCGCGGTTGCTATATTTTTAACTATTAAGCGCATATGGTGGAATTATTACAGAAATCCAATGAACTGGAATCAGTTTGAATGGTCTGAGAGAACACCGGGTGGTCATCAACCTACAGTATGGGAAGTAGACAAGGCTTTCTTTGAAAAGGGATATAAACAAGCCAAAAGCGAATACAAAGATTTGAAAAAAGATGCTGAAAAAGGATACGATAAAGCTAGAAAAGATATAAAGGGCGTAACAAAAGATATTGGCAAAGACTTATCAAAAGCTACGGCGGGTCTCGGAAAGAAAAAGGGATCTTCTGTTTCGGAAAGTTTCGCACCATTTAATTAAATATTTTGATATTAACAAAACCAAAATATTTATTAATTTCTAAGTATTATACAACTATAATGTCAGATAAACCTAAAATTAGTAAAGCAGATATGAATAAAATACTTAATTGTCAAGATCAACTACAATCAAGTTTAGAGGGTCTTGTAAAAGCAACAAAAAAATTTAATGAACAAAGTCTTAAATTGGAAAAGCAATCTGCTGGCTTACCAACTAGCACAAGGGGATCGCCTTATTATAACATGGTTTATAAGAAAAAGGCACTTAATGCCGCTAATAATACTATTGATAAAATTGTTAAGGATTACACTGTTGATCTAGCTGCCATTGATAAAAACATAGGGATTCTAAAATCACAGCAAACATATCAAAAAAGAATGAATGATTTGATTGCTTATTATAAACAAAATATTTCAACTGATCAAAAACAGATAGATGACGAGAAAAGCAAACGAGCTATAGCAAATAGAATGAGTACATTTTATAATGATAAAACGCAAACATCAAAAAAAGTAAAAACTTATACAAGTTATATTTATTGGGGGATTTTTGTTTTTGCGCTAATTTTTTTACTAAGAGCTATAATCTTAATGGGAGGGTTTAATTTTGGTATGATTACCGGAGCTTTAACATCTGTAAAGCTCGCAGCAGAAAAGTTAGTTAATAATGAAGATAAAAAGGTAAAGAATAAATTATCAAAAAGTCAACAAGCTAAAATAACTGGCGGACCTACAAATTTAAATAAATCAAGCAAGGCTTTTACCAATATGGGAATGAGACGCGATGCATTTAATAAAGCAAATCAGGCTAATAGAAGAAGGGAGCAAAGATTCCAGTTTGGTGGAAAGAAACCGACTTCATTACAACCATGGTTAACAATTGTATTAGTCTTTTTATTAATGCCTTTTGTTATTATACCATTCATTATAAAACCTCTTCAACCATATTTTATAGAGTTAACTCTTCCTCGTGTAAGTAATTAGAATTTTTAAATTAATAATCTAATTACTCTTGTAAAGCATTTTGTAAATCAAATATACAAAAAGACCACCTACAGCAGCGGTGTAAAGTTCGGCAAGAGGTTTTCGTTTAGAAAAATCCGATTTAATCAAATCTTTTGCTTTTGACATCTTTATATTTGCATTAACAAAAGATTCTTTTGTTGGACAAGATTCCTTAGTTAATGGATTTGTACCATTTACAAAAGCGCAAGGATTTATTGATTTAATTTCACTATTCACAACAAACCCTTGACCAGTACTATCCTTGTTATTAGCATCAATCGTTTTCATATGAATACTTGTACAATCGGGAGTATTTCCACTCATAAATGCTCCGAAAAGTTGGACGGGGTTTAATGTTGTTACATCATTTAATAATCCTGGGATTAAGCCATTAAAAGCACTATCGCCCATACCCATTTGTTTTAAAGCAGGGGCTGATCCATCTGGAACATTATCAATATAAATAGATCTTGTAACCTTATTTCCTTGAGAGTCTTGACATTGCCCACCTGTAGCTAGAAAATATCTATCTCCTAAATTTTGACCACCGGTTTTTAAAGCCGGTCCTCCTCCCTCTGTCAAAACTTGCATGTAGTTCATAAGTCCAGAAATATTATTAGAAAAATCATCTAAAGTTGCGCCTCCACTCATTCCCATTTCTGACGGTGATTTAATCCATTTACTATAAACATAATTCGGTCCTAGATATTTTTCGCTTAGCGAAGATGGGTCTGATGCTACTTTATTAAAAAATGATGAGGTTCCGGTTGATGTCATTTTATATAATAAGTATATTAAAATATACACATATTATACATTATGATCGAATGTAGGATATGCTTAGAAGATAGTACTAATGAACAATTAATAAGTCCTTGTGGGTGTGACGGTACGGCGAAATGGGTACATGAATCTTGTTTGCAGCGCTGGCGTGAAGAAAATGTGGGGAACGATAATGCTAGAAGATGCGAAATATGTAATGTAAATTATTTAATAGAAAGAGAATATCCATTGGAAACCTATACTACATTATATGAGGGATGGGGTATTTGCGGAGAATTCTGGATGGGGGCTGGGTTTGGTTGGATTTTAGGTGGATTTATGTGGGCATTAGACGACACAACGCATTATACTAGTATGACCGTCTTTCAGATTCAATCATTGCATTTACCTTATAGAATGAGAAGCGATGATTGGTTGGCGTGGGCATATTATCAATCTCTAAGTACCTGGTGTGTTGCTATTATAGCATTTATTATTCAACTTAGTGGAATTCATTCGAATATTAATAGAAAATATACATACTATTGTAAAATGCTTCCGATTATTATTTGGAATGCGTTGTTTGCAAACAGTTTTTTATTTATACTAGGCATTGCTTTATTATCTAGAGATCCTTCTGTAATATCATATTGGGGACCAATTTCTTCAGCTATACAACTCCATACATTCTTTGGTTATCACAGAGCTAGTAATAAAACCCTTATAAAAATGAATAGAAGAAATATAGGCGAACGCATACTTTCTGTACAAGAAAATCCTTTAAATTATCAAGCAGCTAGAAGATTTGAGATTGAAGATATAGTTTAAAAATTAGTAGGAAAACTAGTAGCCTCGCCTTTTTGACCCCTTAGTTCTGTTGCTTTTGATTTTGCTGCATCTGCATGCGAACTATTTCCTTTAGTTGCGCATTCTATCTTTTTTTCTAAATTGTCCAATTGACTATTCAAATCTTTATCTTTTTTATTAAACTGTCCAACCTGTTTATCATTAAGAGTAATATTAGAGTTTAAACTATTAATTGCTTGTTGTTGTTTTTTTTCATCTTCTTTTTTAATCTCTTCTTCTTTTTCTTGTTCTGTTTGAGTTGTTAACCCTTCTTTTGTGTTGCTAAAAAAATAATTTAATAATAATACTGTTATGGCAAAAGCAAGAAAAATACATATATAGTAATCCATTATATATGTATTTAATTATTATTTCTTTGGTTTCATTCCTTTTAATTTATCTTCGATTTTTTTCATATTCGAATTAATATTTGCAATTATACCGTTTAATGATCCTAAATTTTGTGTATGTAAATTGCTCGTGCTTTGTAATTTTTCAATAGTAGATTGATTTTGAAAATTCTCACAATCTACTGTTTTTGGTTTTAAATTTAATGATTGGATTGATTTATGAGTACCGGCTGCTTTATTCATGCTTTTCGTAGTCCCTGCTGAACTAATTTTGGATAATAATTCTTTGCTTCTTTCAAGAGTTTTATTTAATTCATCTTTTACATTTGTAATACTTGAACCAGTACCACCAACTTTAACTGCTAAAGAATGTAAGGTCTCCGATGTCATTCCTTCAGTTAATTGCATGCAGTATTCAAAAATATGATTAACAATTAAAAATCCAAATAGTATAATTAATATGTATACAATAATACTCATTATATATCACTCCTATTTTTTCTTTTGTTAATATAAATGGCAAGTTTCAAAATGAGAAATAGTCGAACAAAGAAATATAATTCTGATGGATCAAGAATTTATAATACATTTAATAGTACAGGTTTAGTAAATAAATACGAAAACCATAATGCTAGATTTGATTCTCGTAATAAAGGACGAGAATTAGATTTAGTAGATTCAAATGGTAACAAA
>Ga0209404_10001041_pt1 | contig 19747 bp, 22 predicted proteins | sample TroAtlMetagenome_2_FD_187447 | JGI IMG/M metagenome (GOLD analysis project Ga0209404, IMG submission 187447) | Marine eukaryotic phytoplankton communities from Atlantic Ocean - Tropical Atlantic ANT8 Metagenome (SPAdes) (version 2) | ecosystem: Environmental > Aquatic > Marine > Oceanic...
CTTTATTGATTGTCTAAGTCTATTCTCGTGAAATACATTTCTCTCACTATTTGGGTCTTCACCTTTATAATGTTTTAGTTCCCAATTCCAACACTTACGAATTGTAGATTTGAACATATCATCATCCAAGAATATTTCCATCGGTGATTTCTTAGCACTCCCACATCTAACTTCCCAAAAATGTGGATGATAAGTCCAACACAGTCTTAATCCATGCATAGTTTGAACTATCTGATTGTCTTTGAATATCGTATCGATATCAAACTTTCTCAGTTTTTTTAAGTGGTCGTGTTTTTCTTCTTCACGAATTGTGTAGTGGGGGAATCCATGACGCCTGTAATAATCGAATATGACTTCTACACCATATTCTCTATCTACTACATCTATTGAATTTGTAACCCTTTCGAACTCCAAGTCTTTCTCATCAACATCGATGATTTTACCGAGAGTTTCATAATTTACTCTTGGCATTTTTCTCTGTAGATATAAACGAAATCACTCCATGTTGAGTTGGGGCCTGTATTTTCTGCCGATATAAATTCACGACTATAAATCAATCCAAACAAATCAACTACATCACGAAGTATTTTAAATTCGTATATTTTTTCAATTGGTTGTAATTTTTCTTTCATATTTTCATAAAAATAAAGAGGCCTCTCTGATACTTTTAAAGTCCTACCCTCATCATCAAATGATTTTATCCATCCTATATCTTTAGTCTCTATAAACTCATTGGGTAAAAAATCGTCTAAGTCTATAATATCTCTATAATCTACGATATCATAATCTTCATAAATTTCTGATAACCATTGACCATCCTTACGATAGTTAGGTAATAAAGGACCTGTGGCAGGTTTATCATAAGTCACATCCGAACTCATAAAAAATTTATCATTAGGATGATTATCTAAAACTTTTCTCAAATATTTCATTTTAGTTTCATAATCAAATCTTGGAATTAAATCCCTTCTTGGGTCATCAGTTATTGTTGGCCAATGTCTCACATGAATACCTATTCTATCTCCCACTAAATTTTGAATTTTAGACTCAAGGTTTTCATCTTTTAACTTTAATAAATGTAACCATGTACCATAAAAATCATTACCAAATTTATATCTTGTCCAGGAACCAGAATTACATGGTGGCCATTCTTCTTCAATCCAATAATTTGTATTTTTATCTAACTTTGATAACCAAGGCCTTGTTGCATCAATACTTGGTAAGTCTGTATACTCATCAAATAATTCTTTGGATGATTTTGTATTTGGAAAATCTATAAACTTAGTCTCTAACCATTTGTCTGATTCTACTAATATTTCAAAATCAAAATTATTGTACTTATTTAATGCGTAGGCTATCTCCCAAAATTGAATTCTATTTCCAAAACCTGTATCTTCAATTGTCCAACCAACATTTCCTATTTTTAAATATGACATCAATCTTTCCTATATGTGTCTAATGTTACACAATGAAAACTTCCACCAAGTGTTCTTGCATGTCTTAATTTCATAGGTATTACTTCTACATTATTTTTATATAATTGTTTATGAAGTTCGATTTGATTCTCATCACATATAACTAAATTTGAATTTAAAGATAATAGATTAATTCCTACCCATGTTGATGCATGATTATAGTTTGGATAGTAACCAATGTCCACCATATCGGTACACCAAATTTTATCCCATGACCTTAAAACTTCGGGTAGGTTATCTTCATTTACCCGCTCAGGATTTAATAGACACAATCCCTCTCTTAATAAAGCTATTGTCGAATCTAAATGCACATAACTATACATATTTCTTAACACATGAACCTTATATTCACTACCAAGAAAGTTTTGTAACCATTGTGCTCCTAATTCATTTCCTGTATTCGAAAGTAAATACAAAATGTCATTATTGCATCTTAGTATGTTAGCGGCATCGAATATTGGTTCTGTGTTTGTAAGTGTAAGTTCGTCTAAGTTTTCCCTCTGATAACAATCATCTAATAATCTTGGTTTAGGAGCGGAAATCCAACGGACTCCATCTTTCATACAATCTATAAAATCATCTCGGAAACTAAATGTCTCAAAGTATCTTGAACGAAGTGCCATGGGTGATTCTATTATGGTATCACCTATAATTAAAACACTATCTCTTGGACAATAGGTGTAATAACCATCTGTTGACCAGTGACCATTTGAAAAACTATTCGAGTTATTAAGAGATTTTGGTCTTTTAACAGAAACACCAAAAGATTTTAGTATTGAGACTAACTCATCTAAATCTTCTTGTGTCTCTTCTATGACTTGTTTTGGATAATAACCTTCTCTGACATCACTTATATCTTCTCTATTAGCATAATTAATACAATGGATGTCCTTACCTTTAATCGGATTGTTTGGATTTTCTATGTTACCTACAAATACTTCTTTTAGTGTATCCCATTCATTCCTTGAATAAATCATGGTAGGTTTAGTTTTTTAATCTCCTTTGGTTCTGACCCAAACTTTTGAAGTATTGATTTCAATTCAGCCTTTCCTTGTTCTGAACTATAATAGATGTCAAGATATTCATTAGCTTCTTTGATACTAACTTCGTGATACTTTGTAACGATTTCTACAACCCATTGAGGATGTTTCATAACCTTTTTTCCTTTAGTATATTTTAACCACTGCTTACCCTTTGGTAATATTTCAGTATACAATCGGTATAAGTCTTTTGGTTCTAATTTATATTTCTGTATTTCATTGACCAAATCTGCCCAATTCATATTCATCGAAAGAAATCTATTTACCATATAATTAGACCAAGTCTTTCTATCGGCATCATTCAAATTCTCCCAATAGTTTTTAGTCTGTTTCGATGTTATGTGGGTGATGTGGTCAAACAAAGATTTTGTTTTCATATTAATAAATATATAATTGAACAATCAAAAATCATTCTTTATGCGTTCCAAGGTTCATCTGCTGACCTATCCATCCAAGTACTTTCAAAGGTATGGTAACAATAACCAACATCATTTGCATGAGATTCATCCAACCAACCATTTTCAATACAATACTCGACATTAAATACAGACTTGTGTTCTGGTAATATATTTATATTGTCAAATCTTTTTGAATCTTCATTATAATAATCAGTTAAACTAAATACACTAAATGCATCAAGAGTACCACTCATTTTTCTGTTATTCTTTAAACACCATTCAACAAATTCGATACAGAAATCAGATTCTTTCTGAAAACCAATGAAACAATCTTGTAAAAGAAATTCATAACCACTAACCTGCGAGTACATTTTTTTACCAATATCACTTGACATAAATCTCTCTTCTATAACTCTTTCACTACAAACGACTCCACCATATTCCATCAACTCTACAATTGAATTTCTATAATGTAAATCTCTATCAATAAAAAACCCACCATATCTATGAAATACTAAAAACTTAGTAAAATCCATCATCTTACAATATATGTGTCGTTGATTAAAATCACTATTTTGTATGTCTAACCAAACATCTTTATATTGTGGATATGATTCATTTACTAATGTATTTAATTTACCAAAATCCCAATACATAACATTGAAATGAGGATGATTATCAATCCAATCAAACTGAGTTTCATATAAATCAGGTCGATAAGATTTTAAATCCTCTTCACCTTGTAACCAAAAAAAGTGTAAAGTATTCATGTTGATGAAACACTTATCTTACCCATATCCACTCCTTTTCATTAAATACTTTAATATTATTTCCCAATACCCTAAATACTGAATTTCTAACTGTTTTAAAATCCCAATCATCTCCACCAATAATATCTACATCATTTTTTATTTCTTCTAATACATCTATCAAATTTTTATTTGCATCCAAATAAACAAAATCAAAATCTTTATTTTGTTTTAAATAATCTAACATATCACTCTGAATAAATTCAATATTATTATATAATGATAATAGTTCTGTTCGTGTTTTTAAAACTGATTCTATATCTACATCAAATAAATCAATTAAATACTCATCTTCTTTAAGACTATCTATGGTATAAATTTTATCAAATATTTGTGAACTGGCAAAAAGAAATGTAGATTCTCCATAAAAAGTACCTAACTCACACATTTTCAATTTATCATTTGGTAGGGTTTCGTCTAAAAACCCTATCAATTTTAATAGACTTAATAAATTATTATTTCTATTCTTATTCCACTCGGTTGGTGGTGAAAATCTTACGGTTTTATTTAAAAAATCTTGTGTAAACATATCTAACCCCTATATAACTTCCCAAGGTTTCTTTGTATTGTCTCTCCATCCAAAATCATACAAATGAATACAATAAGATTTATCAGTAGGGACGACAGATAAACAATAATCAGGATCTAATATCTTCATGTCCTTTTTATCTATCTGATTTTCTAATAACCAAATTGTGTAATACCAAGTTGAAAAGTGTAATAGGACTGGTTGGTCTTCTCTATGTTTTGCATCATTTATAAAATCTATCAAAAAATCTTGTTTGGGTTTTGTATATAACCATGCACTTCCAATAATTTTATTTTCGGTAGTTGGATTCAATGGGAAATTAAATTTCAAAAAATCTTGTTTAATATCCTTTTTCCATGATTCATCACTTTCAGTTTCCCAACAATGTATTGCACCAAAATCATCGTATTTTTCTATCAAAGAATCTATTCTCTTAATAGGAATAGTATCACAATCCACATACATCCCACCATAATGATGTAGTAGTAATAATCGTGATAAATCAGATTTTTTGACAGGCACAAGATTTTTATAGATATCGTATAAGTCAGGATAATTTTCTTTTACGAATGGTAGTAATTCTTCATCACTCCAAAACTTGTATTCCCAATCCTTTCCATACATCCTCATCCACATCATACAATATTTTTGAAGGTGTTCATTCATGGCCTCATAACCTTGAATGTAAATTTGATGAATAATTTTAACCATAACCTTTTTTCTCTTTTAAGCTTCTAAAACTAAATATCCATTTATGTTTAAAAATCTTTTTTGATAATGATTTGTATCTCCATCGAAAATTATTTTTATTGAGTTGAATGTGTTAGAATTTGAATCAACCATAGCCGTTGTGATGTTTGATGTATCATTTCCACTATTATTGAGTAACACAAAACTATCCTGAATCAGTTCATGAACTGCAACCATTCTATAATTACTTTCTCCATTTGGTTTAGCAAAAATAGAACCATACTTTCCTATCTTTACTTTGGAATCGATTGTCACCAAGTCATTGTTTACTATTGGTACGAGTTTATGAATGGTTTTACTTTCAGTACTCAATGAAGTACTATTTGAAATACCACTTGTATTCTGACCAACTGAAGATGTCAAATGAAGAACATTGAAATAATCCGAATAAAAACTCTCCATGTACTTTACAGAATCACTCGTGGCATAACATTTTACCGAATCGCCAATGGACAAGTTTGATATCTTTTTAGTGCTTCCATCTGACATTTCTATATCACAATCACTATATAATTTTGTTTCTATAATTGATTCGACATTTGGTAATGACCATGATTGAGAAACATTACCGAAATCATCCACCACACCATCATTCAAATTAAAATCAAGAAATGGATTTGAATTTCCCTTGATAGGTTTCAATTGAACATTGTAATTGTTATTAGGATAATTATTAGCAGTTATGACCGAATCATTTCCAACTATAGCATGAGAACCCATCACTACTGAAAATCCATTGAATGAATCAGAATCTATGTATCTTTCTGCAAAAGCCTGATAACTACCCGTCCAAACATTCCAAACTTCTGAATTATAATTTGTCAATTCAGAAAAATCAAAAAAGAAAATTCCATTACCATTATCTGTAAAACCTTTTTTTACCACCAAGTCAGGAAATGCTGAACTTGTTGTCCACTTAACATCATCTAATTGGGAAGTTGATTCGGCAAAATAAGAACCTGTTAATGTATTTCTCATGATTTGTTTATCTTTTGTTACATGATGTAATGATGAGGAATTGGCAGGAAATATGTTGTAAAGTTTATAAGTTGTATTTGTATCTGTCTCAATGTTTACAGTAGGATTAACACCTTTTCCATATAAATGCAATGATGAACTTATATTTGATGTAGCAAGACTTGATGATAAATGTTCATAAATTGTATATAAATTACCTATATTTTTTTCTTCATGAAATTCTAATTTATTATAATTGTTTGAATTAAGATAACTTTTAAAATTAGTAAAATCTAATCGATTTCTTGTATGTCCCCAAAGAGCAATTAAGGTGTTGGCTTCAAGAACACTTAAACTACCACTCTGTGGTACTAAATCTAACCTACTAAACATACCTGAGTTAGCACCCCAACCCAATGAACCCGTTAAATCAGAATAAAATTGATTAGTTAGTGTTTCTACACTTGATGTATAATTTGAATATATAAACTCCATATCTATAAATATTACTTTCTACAATTTATACTTTGAAAACCAATCTGAACCAACATAAGTTAATTTAAAACAAGCTCTCAGAGCGTTTATATTCCAACCATCTGAATAAGATAAGTCCCTTTTATAACCTCTTGATTTCAAATCATACCATTGGTCTTGGTAAAAATCAAAAAATAATCCTCTTTTTCTTCTATACTTAGAATCTACCCACCAATTTCCACTAAATGTACAATCATGAGGTAAATCAAAATCATAATTCCAATTGTGTTCTTCTATTTTGAATTTTCCAAACCAAAACCATTGCCATTGAACTGCTCTATCATCTAAAATATTGATATAAAGAATACAACCTTGATTGATTCTATTAATTAATTCATCGAAGTCCCATTTTTCTTTCCAATCCATCAGGTCTTGATGCATATTTTCTATACCATTTTTCAATTCTATTTCAAATAAGTTGACCTTATCTATACTATCAATTACTTGAAAGTTATTATTGTTGTCACCTTTTTTTATTTTGGTCAAATCCTTTTCCATAATCCAATAAGTCAATCCGTCAATGTAATGCCATCCATAATCAAAACAAATAGAATTCATTCTCCAACTCGGTTTAACATTAGTATATTTATGAAAATTATTCCATTTTAATTCTACTAAAGGTGTTTTCTTTTGTATCAATAGAACATGAAGTAGTCTTTCTAACCCCCAAGCAACACATGCCGTTGATTCTGATTCTATATTGAAATTATCAACAAACTTTCTTTTGTGAAAATTTATAGAACCTACTGAAATGTCGTTACATATTATTTCTATTTTAGAACCACTCATTTTTTGAGCCTTCTTTTTCAACTCAGACTTTGTACCAAAAAATGGGTCACTCGCTTTTTCTAATTTGAAATCAAGACCAATACCACAGAAATATTGTCTAAAGTATCCAAGACAATCTGATATACTTTCTTCACAATATTTTTCATCACCAACGAATATAATTTCAGACATTGTGAAGTTGAATAATCTTTCTAAAGAATCACCCGTCTCCTCAATCCGTGTACACTTACCATGTGATACGAAAGCTTTATTAGTAATCTTGGTGTCTTCAAGCATACAATAACAATGATGACAAACGGTTGGTGAACACATCCCCAACTCATCACCATGTACAGATTGTATCATACTGGCTTGATTCTCAAATCCATCAAGATATCCAGTCTTTTCTACATTTTCATTTGATATGTGACTCGGTATCCACAATTTTTCAGCATCAAAAAATTCTGAAATTCTATAAAAGGTTTTTAGTAATTGTTCTATGTAATCTACTAATTCACCTCTTAAAACAAATAAACCTTTTCCTAGCTTAACTTGTTGTGAGTCCAATATCCTCTCCAATATCCTTCATCATACTTTTAGGAACTTCACCACAACTACCACAACTGAATATTTCAATCGGTACAATTGCCTCTTGTCCAGTTGGACTTACAAGTGCGGAAAGTCTCTTAAGTACTGTTCCTTTTATAAAAACAACATTACCACAATGTTCACATTTCATAGTTTCTGCCTGTGATAAATCAACTTTAACTTGTTGAGGTTGTGGTTGTTGACCTGCTGGTGGTCTAAATTTTCTTTTAGCCATATTATTCTCCTTATACGATTTCGTCTATTAAGCCATACTCCTTACAAGTCTTGGCATCCCATAGTAAATCATGTTTCAATATTTCATCAAGTTTTTTCATAGGGACTTTTGTATATTTTTTGTACACATCCTTAATGGTCTTCATCATCAAATCAAGATTTTTCTTTTCATCTTCGAAGTTAGCATATGTACCCCAAAAAGTACTTGACAATTGATGAATCAACATATAAGAGTGTTGACTCATAAATCTATAATCACCTACTACTGATAAGAAAGTAGCGGCACTTGCTGCTAAACCATCTACATAAGTATGGACAGGTACTTTTGTTCTCAATATAGTATCCATAGATGCTATACCACCAACAACACTACCACCACCTGAATTAATAAATAACTTAATTGTCGGTGGGTCAATACCTAAACTTTGTGCAGTTCCAAGATACTTACCCTCTAACTCACCAATTTTTTTATTGAGTTCAGAGCAACTACCTCTACCGACACCTGAATAATAATAAATTTTATTATCTTGTACGGTAATATGTTTCTCATTATTATTAGAGCTTGATTTTGTTGTTGATTTTTTTTCTCCCCAATGTCTTTCCATTATTCTATCACATCCACTATTTTTGATTGTTTTACTAATATTGTCTCAAAGACGAAAGGTGAATCCTTTACGAATTCATTTACTTTAGCTTCTGCTACTGTTACTGAATCACATTCTACTAAGTAACTTCTTCTAACCTTCTTTTCTTTAACACCATTTTTCATTTGTATTTCTTCTATAAACACAACTGTTGCTTCAAAGTACATTTTAACTCCTTACATAATCTAATTCGTTCCAATAATCAACCTTATGTTTTAAGGATAATTTAGGAACACTTTTAACAAATTTATTTATTTGACTTTCTGTTGGTATCAACTTATCATACATTGGATGAGCCGTCATTACCCGAAAATCAATCATATCAATTTTCACATCTTCACTTATAGAAAAAATCTCTTCGACCTCTTCTATGTTGTCCTTAGTCAAGATATTCACATACTTGACAAATGTTTTATCACTTTTTAATTCTCCCAAGTATCGTAACCTTTCCAAAAGCTTATCCCATTCCTTTGGTTTCACTCCTCGTAGGTCGGAATAAGTTCTTCTCGTACCAGCCGATATATTAATATCCAATTGGTCTATTTCCATCTCAACTAATTTGTTGATATCATCATGTGATATTATGGAAAAATTTGTAAATAACTTTAGTTCAAAATCTTTACTCTTGACATAACCCAACATCTTCATCATGTCTTTCAATACAAATGGTTCTCCACCACCACTAATTGATATCACTTCACAACCACCTAAATCTTCAAGGTCATCAATTATTGATTTAAATACATCCCATTCAATAAATTGTTTTGACCACTCTTTCCAATCAGGATTTGGATGACCTATTTCCAAAAGTGACTTAGACCAATGCCAACAAAAATCACATCTATGATTACAAGGATTACCAACTTCGAATTGAAATTCTCTTGGGCCTTGTTTTGGATTTCCATCGGTATTGATGTGTCCATAATGACTATCCCAATTTTTCTCAATAACATAATGTGGACAATATCTACAAGCGACAAGTTCTTCAAACATCTCATAATCATTTTGTAAAACATCCCTAATATCTTGATATTTCTGAGACTCCCAAAATTCTTTGAATGTTCCATCCTCATCCCAACTTCCTATACTACTAACTCCACCACAACATAACCAATATCTTCTATCAGGTGTAATTTTTCCGAATCTATAACCAATTCTACATTTATCTAATAATTCATTCATAGTAAAATTCACCAAAGTCTCGTGGTACGGTATCAGAATCCCCAATATTCTCTTGGTAAGCTAATCTCTCATTGGAAATATAACCTTTCAACAATCCCTTTCTTACAATTCGATGTGTCATATCTGAATCTACTGCCATTTTTGGATGTGTCATATATTGTAAGAATACTTCACATGCCTTTTTATTAACCATAAAACATTGATTACCTGGCTTATAGTCATAGGTGGAGTAATAATTATTTACCTTTTCTTTAATTACTAAATCTGATTTTATATAACCAAAGTGAACCATGTCCCAATCATTGGGTATGTGTTTTAATGATTCATTAAATTTTTCATTAAATCCATCTACAAATACTACATCATCTTCACATATAAGTATGTTACCATAATTGTTAAACAAGTTTTTTTTATATATTTCGGCAAAAGAATGGTGTAATCCAACCGCACCTGGTGTGAGTGAAATACCCAACTTATAACCCTTCTCCCTTTTTGTATACAACTTATCAAGTAAAACTTCGTTTTCAAAATCAATATCTTTCCAATCTACAGCTGAATATCTTTCCATAGTTTTGAGACAATCTATTGAATTGATTTGAGATTCCATTTTCTGTTTTCTATCACTTCTCCTATCGAGGTTGACATAATATAATTTATCTATATTCATCTGACATATGATATAATGATTGATACCTTGAAGATAAATTAAAGTCCCACCTATCACGAATTAAATATTCTATTTTTTGTTTTGACTCAAGAACTTTATAGGTGGGAATATTCAAAAAATTAAAGTCATTATAATTTGTTATATCATAAGACCTATACTTACCACAAAGATGAAATGTATTGAAATGTTTGTCGGAGTCAATGAATTGTTCACAATAAAGTTGTGTAAAAATCTCAGAATCGAAATCCTCCTTATCGAATAAATAAATACCACTACCTGAATCCAATTCAACATCCTTAACAACAAAATCAGGTGAATTTTTATTCTCTTGAATATCATTTGGATTATGAATTGAATTAGGAAATATTAACTTTCTACCAAGAAAATCTCTCGTCCATTTTTTATTAGTTGATAAATGCTCAATAAAAGAATATTGTTTGTTGAATGCTTGTTGAACATTAATTATATCCGTGTCTTCTTCCAACTCTATATAAGTAAAGTCAGGTATATATTTTTGAACAAACTTTACCTTATCATTTATTTTGAAAATATCAAAGACTTTTTTATCAGTTAAGTAAGTCCAAAAATAAATTTCTTTATCGATAAAATCATTAATAAACTCACTCGTATCGATTGACTTTGTTGCTACATCATTGAGACTAATAGCCGTATCCAATTCTAAGGTATAAACCTTGTCATCTTTTAGAACATGAGATAGTTTTGCTAGTATAAAATGATTTTCTAACAACATATATCTTGATAAATGTTCAGAGATACAATAATGAAATTGTTTAGAATTTTCTTTTATTAGTTTGACCATGCCTCGTCTCCACATTTAAATTTTTTGTCATCATACCATCCATGAATTTTTTTTCTCCTTTGTATTAAAGAAAAAGTCTGATTTTGATATGAACAAAATGGATTAACATCAGCTATTTTAATATTATACCTATTGATATGTAAATCGGCTGGTAATATACCGACTTCCTTTGACTTCTCTATTAAATTATATGCTGCCATTGGTGTAATAGTATATGCATGTGCTCCGTGTAAAAAATATTTGTGACAGAAACATTCTTTTTCATCTTGTAACTTACATTCACAAGTTCTTTCAAATAAACCACTTCTGTTTCGTTCTTTATGTATTCTATCAAAATTAAATTTGGTACTTTTTTCTTTACTATCCCATAGTGGTTTTCCATAGTTTAACACACCCTCATAATCACAATCTTTAAACTCAGAAGTGAAGATAGTATCGTGTTCAAGAATTAAAATCTTTTCATTGGTATCAACACACCTTTCCCACAACATGAAATGACTAAAAAAACATCCAAGTATGGATTCTAAATATCCTATATTATTCCATGATTGGCCTTTATCAAGTAATTTAAATTTATGTTTCTGATTTAATTCTAAGGATTCATTTTTTGTGCACCCATCAAATAACTCAACATCTATCTTTCCAACTTTTTTTGCAGATTTGATTGTATTTAACGCCGATTCACAACTAAGACTATTTGATGATATATGAATTACATACTTTTTAAAATCCGACATTCTTAATCCAACTCGCATCTGAAAAGTGTTTATCGGGTTGACCAATTAATTTGTTTACAACCTCAATCAAAGATGGAAATTCTTCAGAGTAATCATGACCACCAAATAATCGTAATGGTTTTACTTTTGGTAAATACAATTGAATATCTCTTTCAACGGATTTATAGTCGTGAGCACCATCTATATAAATAAAATCAAATGACTTGTCTTCGAATTCATTATCCACATTATAACTAAAATCTTGATGTAAAATTATATTATCAAAAATTCTTGTATTTGTGCGAAACTCTTCCTTGACATCGTCCCAAGTATCAATTGGTAATGTATCGAATGCTTCTTCTTTTCCACTAAATGGTTCAATACAATGTATTTCTTTAAACATTCCACTTGCAGCAAACAATGATGATGATTCTCCCATAAATGAACCGATTTCTATCATTTTCATATCGTTTCTACCCTTGAAATAAGAATTTATATAGGATAACATATCACAAAATCCAAGAAATAGATAATTTGCTTCATTTATTGTCCACTCATTTGGTGGGTTATATCTAAGTGTTTTCATATCCTTCGAGTATTATCATTTCGTAACTGATAGTATCTCAATAATCATAGCCATAGCATTTATTTCTTTATCTACAACTTGTGAATCACTCAACTCATATTTAGCTATGATAAGTATACAATCTGCAACATGACCTTTTCCGTATCCATCAACTTCATCATAAAGTAACCTAAATAAATCGGCGAAGTCCGTCACTTTTGCATCTGCCATTAATTGGCGAATGTTTTTGAAAGCGTTTTTCTTATCTTGAGTCTTGAGTATCTCCAATAACTTCATCTTATAATCGTTTTCTACTATACTCTGTTTATCAATACTCAATTTACCACCAATGGATTGTCGTTGAGCTCCATTGATAACTCTTCTTATATCAGGATAACCACTATTAACCAATATTCCCAAATCCTCTCTATCGTAACTCACTCCCTCTTGTGTTAGGATATTGTGTAGATGTTTAGCTACATCATTCTTATTTGGTGGAATCACTTGAAAAGATTGACACCGAGATTGTATCGGGTCGATAATTCTTTCTACAAAATTACAAGTCAAGATGAACCTACAATGTTTACTAAATGTTTCCATAAGATTACGAAGTGCGGCTTGGGCGTTTGGTGTGATGTAGTCACACTCGTCCAAGATTATAACTTTGTAATCCTTGAAACCCATAGTGGATGCAAAGTTCTTGACTTTACTTCTTACGGTTTCTACATTGTTCTCGTCTGATGCGTTAATGTATAGATAATCACAATCTATATTATTAACGAGTAATTTAGCGAGAGTGGTCTTACCTGTACCAGCTTTCCCAAACAAAAGAAGATGTGGTAAATCACCACTATCTAAATAGTGTTTTACCTTGCCTTTTAGTTGTTCATTACCAATGTATGTATCAAGTGATTTGGGTCTGTGTCTTTCAACCCATAATGTATTTTCTGTCATATAACCTCTTTTTATATAAATATATCCAAATAGTATTGAAATTAATTATTAATAGCAGTATCTTTCTTTTACCAAATCCATGTTATGTTTTATTGAATCAAATGATTCGATATATTTTTGTTTTAAGTTTTCTCGTGGTAGTTTACATAACCTTTCAACTTCATTTAATATAAATTGTAACCTTTCATCATCATCTTCTATATTATCATAACTCTCATCGAACATTTTGGGAAATGTTTTGAACCCACTATCTTTTAAATATTCTAATGTATGTGGTTGACCCACAATTATTGTTGGATGAAATGGTAAAAATCTAAAACTTTTTTCAGTTACAAATAAACAATCCCTTTCGTAAAAAAATGTTTCGGTAACTATAGTGAAAAATGTTTTCTTGATATCCTCTTTTTCAAATCTAATACATTGGAAATCTTCTTCCTCATTTATTTTCAAATCTAATTCATGTGGACAATTAGAAAAATATTCAATTGTTTTTTCGGATACATTAAGTGATTTAACATATGTTACTATATCCTTCCAACGGAATGGCCGTTCTTCCTCAGTACAACAAAAAGAAATTAAACCTTGTTTTTCTAAATTTCTATTAAGTATTTCGTCTATAACTCTTACTCTATGTGGTCTTGGTGCTCTATTGTAACATGAAAAGATTAAATCTTTCTCTTCTTTTTTCAATATATCGATTTCTAAATCAGTTAATACATTATAATCATTAGTAGAAGCCATTAAAGCGTGTCCAAAAGTCCTATCTAAATGAGGATTGAAAACTTTAACATTTGGTTTCCATTCTATACCACTTTTCAAATTACTTGTCAAAAACTCCCATTCATACTTATCTGATAAAGCTTCATCGAGTACTTTATATTGTTCTAATAGAGAGCAATCCCAATCACCACGAACAATCAATTTTTCTCCTTCAAATTCAAAGTCCAATCCAAATTCATTCCTAAATGTTGAGAAATCTAATTTATATTCAAGATTTGATATTATTTCTCTAAGTTCCAACTAATTCTCCTATCTTGTCTCTGAGTAAATTATTTTGGGAAATAGCATGTGTGGTAAAATGCTCAAAATTGTGTTTTAAAATAGAACCAATTGTGGAATCAAATTCTACTCCACTCAATATTTTATGCATATGTTGTTTGTCATTTTTTAGAAAATTATCAATCGAGTTGAAACATACTTGGAGTCTATCTTTATCATTTGTAACTAAATCATAACTTTCATCCCAATACTTTTCAAAGGTTTTGAATCCTATTTTTTTAAGAGACCATAACGCCTTCGGTTGAGATAATATAAAAAATGGATGCATTCCCAATATGGCTTTAAATGTTTTTTCGGAAAAATTTACACTTGGGATATCTTCTCCATCAACATGATTAAATTCAGTTTCGGTTATTATACTGAAATATGATGACAAATATAGACCAAAATTCCAATCAGCCATTCCTCTATTTTCTTGTTCTTTTGAATCATCAACATTATCAAGTATTACACTTTCTCCATCTGGTAAACAACCTTGCAATGCCTGAGAATTATATGAAACCCAACCATCATTTAAGTGATTATTATCTCGTAAAAACTCGTATAATTTTGTACGATGATTTTTGACAACACTATTGAAAGTTAAATATTTCCTTTGCCGTAAATAAGAGACATCTCGTGAAAATAAAATAGGTAAGTCTTTTGTTGGTATATTTTCATTGAGATCATGTGTCGTTTGTGAGTAATACATATATTGAAATTTCTCATCAATATCCTCAGTCAAGAAGTGTGAAGTTGTGACTAAACATTCGATGTCTGTATTCTCAAGGAATTTTGTCACTTGAGGAAATAAATCAAATCTTAGAGAATGACATACATCAAGATTAAAAATTATAAGTTTATTTGTTTTTAAATTATCTACCGAACATTGTTCTTCATGAAATGCTTGAGTTACAAAAACATCTAAATCACAATCCGTATCCGTGTAAATAAAATCACTAAATATATTACTAAAACAATGTTTGTTGTCACCAAATAAATTTACTCTATACATTATGGATTTCTCTCTAACTTTGTTTCTAAAACTTTTTTATAAATATTGACAGAATCCAAACCAAACTTATTTTCTATTTTATTGAACCACTCAATTCTATTATAATATTTGTTAAAGGCATCATCTCGAAATTCTAATATCTGTTTTCTATTCAAATTATCAGTAGGATTTGGAAATGAATCTTTAGAATAATAGGAATAACCTGAATATGTCGGTGGTAATTTTACACCTCGATTTAGAGCATCGTTGAATAATGGTGAACCCGGAAATATCATCGTAGGATTGAAATTAGCTGCACTTGTGTTTAACTCGATAGATAAATCTAAAGTCTGTTTCATTGTTTCAATAGTGTCTCCACTCATACCAAACATATAGTTTCCAATGACTTCTATGCCCGAAGATTCTATTTTATTTACAATATCAACCACATCAATTTCATCAAACTTACCCTTAACCGAATCAACTCTTATTTTTCTGTTACCACTTTCTATACCTAAAGCCAACCAATTCACTCCTGCCCTTTTAAGTTTGTCAAGATATTCTTCCTTGACTGTATCTACTCTAGCATATGCCCAAATATTGAAGTCATAACCTCGTTCAATAATCAAATCACATATTTTTAGAATATGATTCTTATTTAAAACAAACATTTCATCGGCTATCTTTATGTTTCTTATACCCATGTTTGAAATCTTTTCGAACTCATTAATTATGAACTCAGGTTTCCAATATCTAAATATCGATTTTCCAAATGGTGCATTAATACAACAAAAATCACATCTATACGGACAACCTAATGATGTATACAGAGAAGCAAATGGTGCTCTTTCATTATTATTGGTCATTGAAAAGTGAATAGTATTTCGATAATTATCCATCGGTAACAAATCCCATGACATACCAGGTAAATCTTCTTCCAAACTACTGATTATCTGTGACTTGAATGTAAACTTTATTTCATCTTCTTCACGATACCATAAACGAGGAATTTTTTTCACATTATTAAAATCACTTTCCATCAATCCAATTAAAGTGTCGACTCCTTCACCTTCACAAACAAAATTACATTTTTCATCTAACATAGTTTTTTTCGGAAGTGCCGATGGATATAATCCAACCAATATTGTTTTAAATTCATAGTCCATAATTTCTAACAAATCATGCGTACCTGACATACTCTGTGCTGAAGCGGATGGATGTTGTCCAAATTGAACAAAACATATTAGTTTAGGATTTATCTGTTTTATTGAATTGTAACTTTGTTCAGTATTCAACTCTAAAGCTTCACAATCTAATATATCAACACTATAACCTTTTAATCTGATTGAATTAGCCAAGAGGGATGCCCATATCGGTGGTTCCTTTGCAGCATACTTTGATAAATTTTGAAATGTTTTGTCTAATGAATTTGTGTTTACAAATAATATATCAATCATAAGTTTCCATATTCAAATAATTTTTCTGACCATAAATGATGACCTCGTGGAGTTGGATGAAGACTTTCATCCAAATTTTCTTGTCCGATGAATTCAAGGTGATTTAATTCCTTGTAGTCATTTGGTACACAACTCCAAAGTGAATCAAGACTATAATATGTATCTATATTATCGAAAGTTCTCAATTGTGGAATTTTATTTTCTTCTAAACTGCCAATCAATTCTGTGAAATATTCTGTGGTGTTCTCACCAAAAGGAAAAAAACAATTGAAAAATATATTTGGTATTTTCTTATTATCTAAAAAGTTTTTAAGAGTTATGATTTGTGTAAAAAATCTCACCAACGAATTCAACTCCATAGCAATGGGTTTTGAAATCTCATCAGAAAATTTATAATCAATCCTTCCATCATTATAATTCCATTTTTTCTCTTGACTCCAAAGTCGTGATTGATAATATTCACCACGATGGAACCATTCAAACCTAAAGGGTGATGTCCAACCAACAATTACAAATAAATCTGATAATTGACAATCGATATCATTAGTGGTCTCCGACCAAACCTTACCTTCGGATTCAACTCGTGAAATGTCCCTAATTACAGTCCTAAATGTTCTGTCATTTGATGAGCCTGTAAGACTAACATTACAATCAGATCCACCAATCCTTCTACTTAAAGTGGTAGACCACCGAGTCTCCAAACCATGGCCATAAACAAATGAATCACCTATTGTATATAATACCTTTACTTTTTCCATATCCAAATCGGTTCTCCAAATGCCATATCCTCAGTTATAACTGCCTTTTCTTTTAAATCTTCTGAATAATAATCACTAACACCTTTACCAGCACCTGCTGAATTAAACCTCTTAGTCATTTCCATTCCAATACAACCTTCGTATTTTAATCCTTGTGATTTAATGAAGTCATTCATGGCATTTGTTATATCAACATAACCTTTAACTGACTCATGATAGACATCTGCAATATTTACGGCAAGTATACCATCCTTCTTTAATGTAGGTATCAACTTACCGATTGTTTTGTGTAGGAAATTTTCATTCCAACTATCGATTGTGGTGTATCGTTTAAAACTTTGTGTATCCTCATCACTATACTTCTCAACATCAAAATAGGGTGGTGAAGTGAATATCGTATCGAAATAATTTTCATATTTTTTGTAATCCACATCTTCTGCTGGACTACAAATTAACTCTACCTTTTTTTCTTCTTCGAAGAATGTTTGATGTTTTTTATAGAACTCAACTTGTCTTTGATAGTTTGGGTGATTTGTGGAATTGGGGTCAATCCCAACATATGATTTTGTAGTCTCTCCACAATAAAACCCAGCCAACCTATCGCCCCAACCAGCACTAAAGTCGAGTACATTAACACTTCCAAAATAGTCATAAAATGCCTTTGCTATACTTGGTTTGAATTGTGATGCCACATACTTTCTAAGTGTTGTTGCCATTCGTATGGATTGTAAATCTACCTTTAGTAAAACCTTGTCTAAAGTATAGTATGCTCTCACAATAGTTTTTATTCCCTTGACAGTCTGCCATGTTTTCCATCCACTTGGCATCCTTGTCCAATCCACCTTCCATCTCGTCTCTATGTGAAACGGGTTGGAAGCATTATTTCCTTTATTGTCTCGTTTGAAATACTTTGGTGTGAGTTCATATCTCGTGTCCCTTTCGTTTCTTGGAAACCACTTACCTTCAATTAGTAAATCAGGCCACTTCACACCTTTTAGTTTGTTCAAACTTTTTAAAGTATCTTTTTCTGATATCTCAGGTATAGGACATGGATATGTATGTAGAGCCTTTGATAACTCCTCTATAACATCGTCCTTCTCGTATGTATCTAAAATATACTTCCATTCCTTCTCATCAATAAATAGGTATGGTTTCATATTGTAGAATTTTTTAAAGTAATCTGTTATTTTTTCCATACCCAAATAGGTTCTCCAAATTTCTTATCTTCTTTATTCTCAAGTGACTTCTCCGTCCAAACGGAACCCTCGTAACTTTTTGCTGTTCCAGCTCCACCACTATTTGGTCGTTTAGCCATTTCCATTCCGATACAACCTTGATAGGTTCCAAGTTTTGATAGATAGTCATTCATAGGATTACAAATCTCTAACCAACCTCTGTCGGTACTCCATTTGGCGTTTGAATACACATCACTTATATTAATCAATACATAACCACCTTTTTTCACACTATCCCAAAGTTTACCCAAGGTCGAATGTAAGAAATCTTTGTTCCAATCATCTATATCTTTATATCTAACCCAACTTTGTGTATCATCGTAACTATAGCGTTCAACACTAAAGTATGGCGGACTCGTAAACACCATGTCGAAATGTTCCTTGTACGGGGCGAAATCAAAATCTTCGGCAGGACTACAATGGAAATCACACTTTCTCTCATGTTCAAAGAAACCTAAGTGTTTTTGGTAAAACTCTGATTGTTCCTTGTAGATAGGGTGATTCTCCTTTCTTGGGTCTAAACCAACATAGTGTTTTCCATATTCACTCGCGTAAAATCCAGCAAGTCTATCACCCCAACCCATTGAGAAATCAAGTATGTTTTCAGACTTGAACATATCATAAATTATTTTTGC
>Ga0209404_10001044_pt1 | contig 19736 bp, 4 predicted proteins | sample TroAtlMetagenome_2_FD_187447 | JGI IMG/M metagenome (GOLD analysis project Ga0209404, IMG submission 187447) | Marine eukaryotic phytoplankton communities from Atlantic Ocean - Tropical Atlantic ANT8 Metagenome (SPAdes) (version 2) | ecosystem: Environmental > Aquatic > Marine > Oceanic | place...
CGTTTAAGTGAATACCAAATTCTACTTCGTGGCCTTCCAGTACAACTTGATCTTTAGTGATGGAAACAAGAGGACGTACGCGTACGGCCTGACTTGCCACAGAGGTTAAGCCGTCTTCGTCAGTCGCCTGCCAGTAAGCCGTATTATTACCCGGCTCATAGAAGATTAGCCCATCAACCAATGACACAGGCAATGGATTACCAAATTTATCGACCGCCGAGGCTACGCCAAGGTCAATTTTGGTAAATAGTGCATTGGCATCTACGAACACGTCTTCTGGCACTTCAATAACGGGGCGGTCGGCCAAGTCATCAGGCATAACATCTACAATCACTGACGCTCGAGCCACCTCGCTTTGAGGGTCGGTGATGGTGTAGTCAATTACTATTTCACCGACAAACCCTTCAAGCGGCGTATAGGTAAGTGAATCATCTGCCCAAGAAACCTCGCCTAATTCAACACGGGCACCGATAATGCGTAATGTATCGCCATCAGCATCAGAATCGTTAGCCAGTACATCAATTGCAACTGGGTTGTAGTTACCCAAGGTTATCGCATCATCACGGGCAACCGGCGCATCGTTCACGGGGTTCACGTTGATGGTTACGGTACCTACGTTGGAGGTTTCCTCCCCATCATTTGCGGTATAAGTAAAGCTTGTTGTGCCACTAAAGTCAGCTTCAGGTGCATACAATACGCTAGGCAAGCGACCCACAAGCTCACCGTCTGGTGATGTTACCAGCTGGTAAGTTAGCGCGTCGCCATCTGCGTCACTACCCAACAATTGAATTGGCAGTGTTGCGTCTTCTTCCATTGTGAACGTTAAGTCCATTACCGTTGGCGCATCGTTGGTGTCGATAACGGTTACCGTGTAGGTCGCACACGCTTGTGCGCCCGACGGGTCAGCAACGCATACCGTAATGGTGGCAGTGCCGTGGAAACCATCTGCAGGCGTAAATGTCACCACGCCATTGACGATTTCTACAGTGCCGTTAGTCGCTTCGGCACTAGCAATAGTGAGCGTATCACCGTCGATATCGTTTGCATTGGACAATACGTTGATACTAAGCGGCGTGTCTTGATTAGTAGATACTTCCCCTCCTTCAAGGGTAGGTGCATCATTCACGTTTTCAACTGTCACGGTTATTTGTGCAGTCGCTACACCGCCATTACCATCTGAAATGGTGTAGGTGATGATCGCCGTTCCAACAAAGTTAGGCAGCGGCGTGTAAACGATGTTTCCATCGCTACTAATGGTTACCGTGCCCGAGTTAGCCGTTGCATCTGTGATGATTAACGTATCGCCGTCAATGTCAGCGTCGTTGGCAAGTGCATTAATAATGACACTGCTGTCTTCACTTACATTAGCTTGGTCATTATTTGCTACTGGCGCGTCGTTAATAGAAACAATAACTACAGTAACCGTTGCGGTATCAGTACCACCGGAGCCATCACTGATAGTGTAGGTAAATGTTGCCTCACCATTTACATTGGCAACAGGTGTGTAGGTAACGGTAGTGCCGTTATTAACCACCACACTTCCGTTCTCAGTACTTGCCATGGTTACTGTTAGTACATCGCCGTCGATGTCGCTATCGTTTGTTAGTACGGTTACTGTAACACTGCCATCTTCGGTAACACTTGCTGTGTCATCAACGGCAACAGGGGCATCGTTCACTGCAGTGATAGTTAGGGTTACCTGCGCTGTATCAGTTCCACCATGACCATCTGAAATGGTGTATTCAATAGTGACCACGCCGTTGTAGTTGGCAGGCGCTTGATAGCTTAACTCACCGCTTGGCAACAATATCACCGTGCCAGTAGACGCTGTTACTTCGGTAATGGATAACGTATCGCCGTCTTCATCAGTATCGTTAGACAGCACATCTAAGGTTACCGATTCGTCTTCTTGTGACGTAAAGCTGTCATCATTCGCAACAGGGATATTGTTTTCGGCAACAGTTAGCACCAAGGTACCTGTTACCGTGCCGCCCATACCGTCTGATACGGTGTAGGTAACCGTTACTGTGCCTACGAAACCTTCAGGTGGCGTGTATGACACTAATCCATCAATAATAGTCGCCGTTCCAAAATCAGCCGATACTGAGGTAAGCGTAAGTGCATCGCCATCTGCATCTGTGTCATTAGCCAGTACGTCGACCTCTACCGCTTCGTTGAGCTTAATAGCCAGCTGATCGTCTTGAACGTCAGGAAGAGTATTGCCATTAACAAATGTGCCTACTCCACCAACAAAGCTAACCGCTCCATTAGTTGTACCGTCAGCATCAAAACTTCCGCCATCGGTTAGCGTCAGCTTCACACACCAGCTACCTGCAATTAGACCTTCTTGCCAAGCGCCACTATTAACAGTAGGACAGAAACCTGGCGTACCTGGTGCTGAGTAAATCACGGCGTCGCCGTCTGCAATGACATCGAACCAACCTAGCTCAGCAGTCCAGCTACGCATAAATGCGTCTTCTGGGACGGCATTGCGCTGCGGAATAACCACATCGAACTGTGCTTGATTAGACTGATTATTCACCACGTCGAAGTTAAACAACCCACCAACATTGTTAGTTTCCGTATCTGTCGGAATGCGACTGGTTACTACGCTGTCATCAGCAAGTAGCAATACGCCAGCATTTGAAGTGCCACGGGTGTACTCACCCGCACTTACACATGCACCAGCGTTTGATTCAACAAGATATTGCGCGCTTTCACCTGCAATTTCTGGCGCAACCGAACAAAGCGCAATGCTATCTAAGTAGTTAGGCACACCGTCTAAGTCGGCATCACCTGTGCCTTCAATGTTGTCTGGTAGGCCATCACCGTCGGTGTCTGCACCAGTAAGTTCAGGTAAAGTTTCTACTACCTCAATATAAATTGTGCGTGAACTTACAAGCGCGGGGTTTTCACTGTCTGCCACAAGTAGCGTAACCGCATAAACACCTGGCGCTACTGAAGTAGGGTCGAAAGTAAATACACCGTCATCATTTGAAACATTAGTGAGTTCTGGTGCTGAATTACTCCAGTCGTAGATAAAATCAGCGGCAGGATTGGTATGACTGATAGCCGCAAGTACATCAACTAAACCATCATTTTGGCCAACAGTTAACGTTGTAGTGTTATCTTGCTCAACTGACAGCGCTACAACTGGTGCCACAGGTGCTTCTGCAATAGTGGTGGTTTGCGACGCTTTTTCTCCGACATTTACGTTTTCATTTAGCGTTACGATTACCGTTTCGCCGTCATCAATAATCGTGTCAGGGATAATATTGAATTTAACGGTTGCCTGTGTGCCACTCTCAATAGTGACAGTGCCAGAGATAAGGTCGTGATCGCTAGTATCTGCAGTACCTGAAACCGTGTAGCTCACTGTTACTGGGTAACTAGGTGCATTACCGCTTAGCAGTACATCAAAGCTTGCTGCGCCACCTTCGGTGACAACCACATCATCACTTAGTGACACCTGAGGGTTAACGCGGATAGTCTGACTAACCGTTGTCGTATTGCCTTCATCATCAGTTGCCTGCCAGTAAACGGTATGTAGCCCTGGCGCAAAGCGAGTTTGACCGTTCAATAAGGTTACAGGGATTGCATTACCACTTGCGTCAACAGCTGTTGCATTACCTAATACAACCTCCGTTAGATAGCCTATGGCATCAAGTTCAATATCCGCTGGTGCTTCGACAACTGGGAAGGTTTGAGCAGTTTGCTCAGAGGCACTAACAGTAACGATGACACTTGCTTGCGATGTGGCGCCACTTGCATCGGTAATAGTATACGTAATTTGAACATCGCCTTGTGTTCCAAGCGCAGGCGTATAGACAAGCACCCCACTTTCAACTTCGACACTGCCGCTATCCGCTGTTGCGCCAAGTATCGATAATGCATCGCCTTCTACGTCAAGGTCGTTGCTTAGTACGTCAATTTCAACAGCTGTGTCGTCTAATGTAGAAGCCGTATCCGCAACCGCCACAGGCGCATCGTTCACGGCCACCACATTCACTGTGATATTGGCGGTGTTCGAATCTTCTTGACCGTCGTTCGCTTTATAGCTGAACAGTACCGTACCGTTGTAATTTTCTGGGGTAACGTACAGCAAAGAAGGAGCAGAACCTAACACTTCACCTGTTGGCAACGTTACTAATTCAAACGTTAAAACGTCTTCGTCTGCGTCGGTACCCGTTAGCGTGATGGGTAGGCTATCTCCTTCTTGAATAGTGAATTCAAGATCTTCAACTACTGGGCCTATGTTTGTATACACCACTGTAACGGTAATACGCGCACAAGCCTCTTCGCCCTCAGCATCTTGAATACAAACGTCGATGGTTACTTCGCCGGAATAATCTTCAGACGGCGTATAAACCAGTTTGCCGTCAACAATATCAACCGTGCCGTCTGAAGATGTGGCGCTAACGATAGTATGCGTATCATCTGTATCTACATCTTCAACATTGGCGATAACATCGATAGTTAACGCTTCATTCTGGTTCGTTGCAGCAGTGAAATCAGCAAGTGTAGGTGCATCGTTAACAGCGGTAACCGTTACAACAAGCGTACCTGTTGCTGTTGCTCCATTGCCATCAGAAACCGTGTAGGTAATGGTTGCTGTACCATTGAAGTTCTCATCTGGTGTGTAGCTTACTTGCCCACCTTGAATAGCGACTGAACCTTCGTCAACGGTTACGTCTGAAATAGTCAGTACGTCTTCGTCAATGTCAGAATCATTCGCGAGCACATCGACAACAACAGAGCCATCTTCCTCGACTGTGGCCGTATCATCCACCGTTACCGGTGTATCGTTAACTGGGTTAACGGTAACAGTAATCGTTGCTGTATCAGTGGCACCATTACCATCGCTTACCGTATATGATACTGTCGCTTCGCCATTAAAATCAGCATTAGGCGAGAAAGTAACCTGGCTATCTGCCGTGATCACTGCGCTACCCTGCGCTGATGAGGCGGCTGAGACTGAAAGCACATCTTCATCTATATCAGAGTCATTGGCGAGAACAGCTACCGTTACTGAAGCGTCCTCATCAACAACAGCGGTGTCATCCAAAGCGATAGGAGCATCGTTCACCCCTTCTACTGTAAAGCTAATGCTGGCAGTGGCGGTACCGCCATTTCCATCTGAAATAGTGTAGGTGGCCGTTGCTGCCCCATCAAAATCAGCTGGTGGTGTATAGGTCACACTGTTATTTGCATTAACTGTGATAGTCCCCTCAGATGCGCTAGCAGATGTCACGCTTAATTCATCGTTGTCAACATCTGTATCATTGTCTAATACAGCAAGCGTAGTGCTTGAATCTTCGGTAACTCTTCCGGCATCATCATTAGCTACTGGTGCGTCGTTAACAGGCGCCACCGTTACTGTGACTGTCGATGAGGCGCTACCACCAGCACCATCCGATACACTGTAAGTTATCGCGGCTGTACCGTTGAAGTCGGCACTTGGCGTAAAGCTAAGCGTATTATCGCCGGTAATAGTTGCAGTGCCTTGACTGCTGCTTGCAGCCGACAGCTGCAACGTGTCACCGTCGATGTCACTGTCGTTTGAAAGCGCATTAATAATTACCGTTTCGTCTTCCTGTACACTCGCCGTATCTGCCACAGCCACCGGATTGTCATTTACTGGGTTTACCGTAATTGACACTGTTGCTGAATCAGAGCCGCTGTTTCCATCAGAAACGGTATACGTCACTGTTGCAGCACCGTTATAGTCGGCATCCGGCGTATACAAAAGATTACCATCGCTATTAATGGTTGCCGTACCAGTACTAGCATTAACCGCAGTTAACTCAAGGGTATCGTTGTCTACATCTGTATCGTTAGCAATAACGTTAACCACAACGCTGCTGTCTTCATCAACGCTAGCTGTATCATTATTCGCAACGGGGGCATCGTTAACGTTTACAACCGTCACTGCCACCGTTGAGTTAGCGCTGCCGCCAGCACCATCTTCAATGGTGTAAGTAATAGTGGCGCTGCCGTTGAAGTCAGCTTCTGGCGTGTAGTTCACCTGGTTACCTACAACCTGCACGCTGCCGGTTGTAACAGAGGCGCTCGCCACACTTAAGGTGTCGCCGTCAACGTCGGTATCGTTAGCAAGTACATTAATGCTAACCGACTCGTCTTCATTGACACTTGCGGTATCTGGATTAGCGATTGGGTTGTCGTTAACCGCTGCAATAGCTACAGACACCGACGCATTGTCACTGCCGCCGTTACCGTCTGTTACCGTATAAGCTACTGTGGCACTACCGTTGTAATCTGCCGCTGGGGTAAACACCACATTGCCGTCACCATTAACTATTGCACTTCCATTGGTTGCCGATACATTTGAAACGCTTAATGCATCGTTATCAATGTCGGTATCGTTAGCCAATACATTAATAACTACCGCTGTGTCTTCGTTAGTGCTGGCCGTGTCGTCGCTTGCCACTGGTGCATCGTTGACGTTAGTAACATTAATCGTCACCGTACCTGATGCCGTACCACCTGCACCGTCACTTACTGTATAAGTTACGGTTGTTGCGCCATTAAAGTCGGCCGTAGGTGTAAAGGTAATATTGTTTCCGCTAAAGGTTACTGAACCATTTGGCGATGTTGCATTGGTGATCGACAACGCATCGCCATCTACGTCAGTATCGTTAGTCAAAACATCAATAATTACGCTGCTGTCTTCGTTCACCGTCCCTGAATCAGGGTTAGCTATTGGCGCGTCATTTACTGCATTAACCGTTACCGATACAGAAGCTGAATCGGTTCCGCCATTTCCATCAGAAACCGTGTAATTAAGTGTAACAGGGCCATTGAAATCGGCCGGTGGCGTATAAAGAACATCGCCATTTGAATTTACGGAGGCCGCACCAGCGCTTGCCGACACCGCAGTAACACTTAGGGCATCGCCATCTACGTCACTGTCGTTAGCTAACACATCAATAATTACGTCATTATCTTCGTTAGTATTCGCACTGTCGTTTGTGGCAACCGGTGCATCGTTATCTGCTTGCACGTCTACCGTTAGATTCGCGCTATCACTGTTCCCATTTCCATCAGAAATGGTATAGGTCACAAGTGCTGGACCGTTAAAGTCTTGTGCAGGCGTGAAGGTGATGTTGCTTCCCGCAAACGAAACCGCACCGTTGCTAGAATTAACCGCCGTGATAGACAATGTATCGCCATCCACATCGGAATCATTTGCCAATACATTTACTACCACTTGTGTGTCTTCAGTGGTAGTGGCTGAGTCGGCCTGCGCTACAGGTGCATCTTGAACATTGTTAACCGTAAATGTTGCCGTGGCAGTGTCGCTACCACCTGCGCTATCGGTAAGGGTGTATTGCACGGTCTCGGTGCCGAAGAAATCAGCCGCTGGCGTATAAATCAAGTTCGCGCCATCTGTAGTTACCGTACCGCCGTTACTTGGCGTAGCAACAGAGGTAATGCTAATGCTTTGGCCATTATCTGTATCACTATCGTTACTACGGGCCGCTAACGTATTGCTGGTTGTATCTTCATCTACCGTGAAGCTATCGTCATTCGCAGCGGGTACACGGTTGAGCAAGGTTACCGTCACGTCGTTAGCATTTAATGACTGAGGCTGAGCTGCCCCATCAACGTAGCTAAGCGCAGAAGAAATGGTTAAATCCTGGGTAGCCGCACTAGGCACTAGCGCGCTGGTGTCTAGTTCAACGCTAAACACATAGGTTTCAGTGTCACCATCATTATCGCTATTTACAATACTGCCTAAATCAAGCGTTAGCGTATTGTTAGACACACTAATATTGCCGTTCACATTAACTGCTGTGCCGCTAGCAGTGCTGTTAATACTTGCTGGGTTGACGCCTGAAGAAAGGCCAGTATTAAAGGTACGAGCAAGTTCCCCCGCCCCTGCGAGCAATGAAACATTAGCAGGTAACGTAACGCTTAAGCTTAAATCGTCTGTTGTCCCCTTAGGTACAGTAACAGTTTGTGTAAGGGTTAGTGTTTCGCCCTGCACAAAATTGTTACCAGATGTGCCACCATCACTGGTATCGGTAAGGGCAAAGGTTGGCGCAGATACGGTTTGCGCTTGTGATGTAACCGGAATAAGCAGCGCATTCTCACCATCAGTAGCGTTACTGTCGTTGTCACTTAACTGGTTGGCACCTAGATTATCACCACTAAAAAGAGCTTGCGTTGAGAATACGGTGTTGTCAGCCGCATTTGCATCTAGCGTTAGCACCACAGACGCGGTTACCGTTTCACTTGGCGCAATTCCGCCCACGTTTACGTCAAACGGCGTTTCGCTTACTACAACGCCTTGGCTGGTAACAGCTGTATTAGCTACTACGCTCAAGCCCGCATTGACCGGCTGAGTAAACGACACGTTTTCTGCAGTCGCTGAACCTTGATTGGTTGCCACGGTGTAAACGCGTACGCTGTCACCAGGGTCAACAACCCCATCACCGTCTACATCGTCAACAAGTTCAAAGTACTGAATAATTTCTAGTTCAGGCGTGCCTGCGCCCGTTGATGCACTGAAGGTAAGTGGCTGGAAGCCATCACTATCTGCACGGTTATTGTCGGCATAGACAGTATCAGTTTCATCGCTGGTAGCTTCACCTTGTAGCGAGAAGCTCTCGTTTGCGGCATTGCCGTTGAAATCAACCAGCGGTGAGTCGATGGTAACTTCAAGAGAAACCGTTTCGCTGGCGCCAGCTGCTAGCGTGATAAAATCTGCGCTCAATGAGCTACCAATTACACTAACCGTATGCCCACCGCTTACCGTCGCCGAATTAGCAACGTAAGTAAGACCTGTGGGAATAGCGTCGCTTAGGGCAATGTTTGATAGCGCTTGGCTACCTGTATTTTCAAGTAAATACGTAATGGTTAGCGTATCGTTAGGGCTAATGACATCATTGGTGTCAGCATCGGTTGATAAACTTACTAGCTGAGTAATATCTAAATCTGCTGTGTTTGCAGGTGTGCCCACTCTGAAAGTGTTTGCCTGGTCGCCGTTTACATCGTTACCATCAGCATCAGTTGGCTCTGCTACTGTGTCAGATGAATCTACGCTACCTTGTAGCGAGACTAACGTGTTGTTAGCCACATTGGCATCAACAAGCAACTCGAATGTAATGGTTTCAGATTCACCAAAAGCCATATCGCCAACATTTACCGTAATGCCAGCACTATCATCAAGGGTGCCTTTCGTGGTTGTCGCGGACCCTGCTACATAGTTTGTATTCGCAGGAATCCCATGAGTAAATACAACGTCAGTGGCTGTGGCACTATCGCTTTCATTAGTTAGCGTTGAAGTGACTAATACGGTATCACCAGCATCAATGAAACCATTACCATTGACATCATCAGATAGCACAACTGATTGGGTTGCACCGATGAATGCGGCGATATCACCTGTTACGTTAATTGAATCGGCAAAGCTGTAGTCTCGCTCGTCAGCAGTGTCGCCGCTCATTGAGCTATATGCACCATTGGTCAACCCAATAGATAGCGCGTTACCCACATCAGCATCACTATCGACGGTGAACTGAAGGGTTACTTGTTTGCTGCCATCTACCAACGTAATACTGCCCATATCTACAACAAGTAGCGTAGGCGTCGTATCATCTATCGTACCTTGCCCCATGAAGCTATTTGCTACATAAGTTAGACCGCTAGGAACTGAAACGTTAAACGTGGTCTCAAACGCGTCAGCAAAACTAGAGGTGTGGCCTAGGTCGATAGTTAAGGTAAAGGTATCCTCCAACGATACAGAGGTTTTATCGAGCGTCATTGTTGAGTCTAGATTTGGCTCAACGATATCGATCTCGAGAGTAGATGGACCTGCGCTTTCGCCGCCGCCTGATGCATTCACGCTGTTTGTAAGTGTTGTACCTTGCGCGTTGCCTACTTCGTTTTCTACAACACCGGTAAAGGTAACAGTTATGTAATCATTGGTGCTATCGCCATCAGCGGTATTACTCACAGTGCCAAAATCAACCGTGACATCGTTGCCTGAAACACTAGCCGTTGCCGCGCCGTCATAGCTGATTTGCGCCGGACTGTTAATACTAATACTGTCAAAGCGAATGTCCGCTGGCAGCGTATTTACAACAGAAACCCCGCTAATTGTGCCTTCCACTAAATCGATACGCGCATCTATAGAAACCGACTCACCCACTGCGAAATCGTTATCGCTATGTGTAGCATTAAGTGTAGATTGAATAGCCAGTGTGTTATCCACCGTTACATTACTACTAGCTGTTTCACGATAGTTATTTAGCGCAGTGTCATCATCGTCGTCTGTACCATCGGCGCCACTACGTCCGTTTAGCCCACTGCCGTCCAACTGACTGTTATAGGTTGCTTCAACTGCATTAGTTAGCGTCTCACCAGCGCTTGCTTCGTTGGCCATTACGACGCTGTATTCGACGGTAACGCTTGCAAGAGCTGGCAGGTCGAATGCTGCAACCGACAGCGTATCGCCAGTGTTGGTCGTAGTTGTCTCACTCACATCACTCACGGTCAGTGCTGTGTTTGTGCCGGTTAGTACTGCATCGTCACTCGGGTTGGTTAGCGTTATCGCAGAGAAGGTAACACCAGAGCCGCTGCCGTCAGGCCCACCCAATAACTCAGCAGGCATTACATCTTCAAAGGTCACTGCATACGCAGTTGCTGTATTCCCCGTGTTGGTTACCACGGTACGGTACGTTACCGTATCGCCACTATCACTTGCTGTTGCACCTGCAATGATGGTTTGCGTAATAGATAAATTGGGTTCGATAACATCCACGTCAACATTCGCAGAAGGTGCTGGCGTGCTTACGTCTTGGTAGCTAAGTGAACCAGTACTAGTTAGCGTTGTTCCAGCTTGGTTACTTAAGATATTGGCGACTTCAACAGGCACAGCGATGGTAACTTGTTGAGACGTTGAAGCGCTGTTGGTGATGGTACCAAAATCTAATACTACTGGGTCGGTTCCCTGAGCCGGAGTGGTATTAGGTATATTAGTGCTGGTGAAATCTGACACTGGCGTTGTAATAGTGATGGCGTCGCCGGTATACGTTAAGCCAGAAGGAAGATCTAACGTATAAACAAAGTTGTCTGTCGTGCCGGTTGGAATAGAGAAACTTGCGGTTAAATCAACCACAGTTCCAATAGCAGCATCGGCTGCAGTAGTCGTTAACGTAAGCGTGGGCGCATTGGCGGTCACTGATGCCATAGCAGAATCAGCGATATCGTTAACGTTTTGGCCTGAGTCGTTATTCGCGCCGCTACCAGTACGTTCACCGGTATCTGAACCGGCTGCGCCTGGCGTCGCATTTCCAGTACCTGATGCGCCTGGCAAAGACGTTGCTGAGGTTGAAACGGTATTGGTTACGGTTTCTTCAAAAGCAATATCAAAATTGACCTGAGCAGTGTACACAACGGTGACGCTTTCGCCCGCTTCCAGGTAATCAATGTCGCTAACCGCGCAGCTATCAGACTCAACCGTTAGCTCGTTGCCGCTGATGCTTGCACAGGCTGCTACATCAATGCCTGCCCCTCTTGAATGCGTCGCGCTTACCAAGCTAACCGTATTAAATCGTGCAGGTACGTTATCGTTGATGTACCAATCGTAAGCGCGAGAAACTCGAGAGCCCGCAGTATTTGTTAACGTGACGGTGAATGTTACTTCGCTTCCACCATCAACGGTTGACGGCGATGCTGCCTTTGTTGCTGTTAAATTAGGCTCTGCAATTCGAATATTCTGCGTCGCACTGTTGCTCTGGTTAGCACTGCTTTCATTTAAATAGTTTACTTCACCTGTTACCGTTTTATTGTTTGTACGGTTATTGTTACTGGTGTTTAAGGTAAGCACATCAAGTGTAACGGTGATACTTTCATCACCTGCATCGTCGTCATTATTTGTAACATCACCCAAATCGAAGATAACAGACTGACCACTAACAACCGGGGTAATAGTTGTATCTGACGCAGTAATTGACACGCCGTTCGCAGTCGTAAAGCCCGTATCAAATGTTCCGCGAATTTTTGCGGTGCCGGTTTGATAAGACATCCCAGCAGGTAAAATAACTTCAATAATGTCTTCACTAGCGGTCTCTTTTGTTTGACCTTCGGGCACGACAGTAGTGAACGAATAGGTTAACACCTCACCGATAGCCGCTTCTCTCGTGCCGGTGTCACTAGTAAAGGCTTCAGATGAAGCATTTAGCGTTATGTTATTAGCGGAAATGGCTTTGGTTGCCGTGGTATCTGTACTTTCTGACTGTGAATCTCGCTCAACGGTTTGATCGCCGGTTTGGCTGTCACCAGTAGCTTGCGCGGTAATATCAAATGACGAACCCGTTTGTGCACCTGCTTTCACTTCAGCAGTATAAGTAAACTGCACGCTAGCACCAGCAGCAAGTTCTGAACCTGAATAGGTTACTCTGTCTGGTGAAGTTTGAAGTGCATACGTAAACCCAGATGGGGTTGTTCCTTCGGTTACGTTAGTGAAAATATCAGTATTAACATTGCTGACCACTTCAACATCGTAAGCGGTAGCTGTGCCCGTATTTTCAACATCAATAGTTACGGTTACCGTATCACCTGCTTCTACGCCAGAGCTAGGCGCCACGCTTGTTGTTGCACTTAACACATGTTCAGCAAACTGATTAGTTGACGTAGCTGAAGCGTTGTTGGTGGTATTGTTGGTTCCCGCATTTACCTGCAGCTGCTTGCTTTGCGTTGACGTTGTAGCGGCATTTTGCGCGATATCTTGCACCAAGGCTTCAAGCGTGATTGAAAATGTATTATCGCTTGGATCGTTATCATTATTAGTGGTTGTACTGCCGTTAAACACGGCTCTAACCGTTTGCCCACTAGCGACAGTGCCAGACGATGTCACGGTTGGGCTGGCACTGACCGTTCCATCAAACCCAGTAGAGTCTACTGTTAACGTATTGCTGTATTCAAAGCCAGCAGGAAGCGTCATATCTACCGTTAAGTCATTCGTTGTACCCTCTGGCAAAGTCACGTCTACCCGATACTGTACGGTATCACCTACCACAACATTCCCCGTGGGACTTACTATTGTTGAAGCAATAGCAATATCTGAAACGGTGACAAATGCGTCATCTGACTGCGGATCAAAGGTCGCAGCCTGCCCCTGTGCAGAAGCCCAATCAATCGTCGCTTCAGACGTGATGACATCGTTAGGCTCTGCAGTTTGTGCAATATCTTGTGTGAAAGTAAGCACGTAAACCTCACCCGCGGCGAGGTTCTGTATGCTGTAAGTACCATCTGCTAGTGAGCCGCTGCCCAAGGCTACACCATTCCCATCGACTGTTGCAGATACAAGGCTCTGCGAAGCCACGCCAGAAACGATAGGAACACTGGCGGTGGTGTCAAATGATGTGGCGCCACCTTCGTTAGTTACTGTTAAGGTGTACTGAACGGTATCACCGGCATCTACGTTTCCTGCAGAAGTAGCAAGTGAAACGGTCAATTCTGGAGCACGAACAAGAATTTTAGCTGACTTAAGATCGGCAGTGATTGCATCAGGCGTATTGGTCGAAGTACCTTGGAATAAGTTCGCCAATTCCAACCCATCAGCATAGGGCTTATCGGTTACCTCAACGGTAAAATCAACTTCTAGTACTTCAGCTTGGGTTGTTGAGATACTGCCCCAATCTAATGTTACGCTGTTTTCAGCGGATGATACCGTGATTGTAGGTGTGAGGGTTGTTACGGTATTCTCAGCGGTATAAGAGAAGCTGGTGTTGCTCGCAATATTTGAATTTGTATCGACAGTCGTTTCTGGGATTAAGAAAACGGGCAAAGGAAGAAAATCTACAAATACAATGTCGTTAGTATCGCCAGAAGGAATATCCATGCGCAAACGATAGATAACGCTTTCACCCGGTGCGTACTGTAATAGTTGTGTGGTTGTATCGCCGTTACCGTCAACAAGAAATTTAGAGGTACGAATACCTTCAATAGAGACCGAAGCACTTGAGCCTTCCAAGCAGCTCGACGCACCACTTGCTACGTTATATTGTGCGCTTTGAGAAAACGACAGTGAATCGTTAGCAACGACAGGGGCATTACTATCAACCCCTGTGTAACCACCAACGTAATTTTGCTGAATATCTACGGTGTAAGAAACCGTCAAAACGCTTCCCCCCGGAAGCGTGCCTGTTGCGTTAGTAACGTTGTAAGTGATGGCCTCATTTTGACTGGCATCAGTACTTGAAGCAGGCCTCGTTATGTTAAACGTACTTCCACCATAGTTAACCGTGATATCAGATGAAAAATCGACGCCATCGGCTATGGTGTCGTTAAGAATTAAAGAGTCTACCGATACGTAATCAGAAATTTGGATTGAGTTAGTAACGGTAAGTGTGTTGCCGGGACTTGACTCTCCTGTATTTACACCTTGCTGTATTGCAACATGCTTTGCCGTAACCGTGTCACTGCTAGAAACCTGGGTAAGCCCATTGCCGTTAAAACTCGCATTAAAGTCAAGCGGATGCACAATACTTGACGCACTGCACTGCTGCGCATTCAGGACATTAATAAAATGCATGGGGTAGCTCACGCGCACATCATTTGCACTGCTTGTTCCCGTAGCAGAAGCACACGAAACATCTAAAATGCCACCGGGGTTTGACGTAGAGGGTTGACTATTTATAGAGCACCCAGTTCCACCAGTTATCGTAGCTTGATTGCTATACTGAACACCGTTGTCTAAAACATCTGTGAACTGTAAGCTGTCTATCGTAGGGCCATTTGCAACATCTAACGTATGTGTAACGGTTGCTGAAAAACTTGGGCCCGCAGCAAGCTCGTTTTCCGCAGCAGAGCTTTGCGTAGTTACTTGGTAGAGGGCTGCCTCAACCGACGCACTTTGCGTTGTTCCCACTATTGGGCCGTTATCACCTGTTGCTGTGTCACCAAATTCATAAACAGGCGTTACCTCGATAGCAAACGCTTCCGCTGGCGTTGCATTGCTGTCTATAGTGAAACAAACATTTGTAGTTAGATCAGGGCCATTGGTTACAACCGAGCCCACTGGGATATCTACCGTTGAAAAACTGAACCCTTCAGTGCCCGCAACGGTTTGCGCAATGATAGGATCTTCGAGCTCATTGTTGTTCGCAACGGTGTCAAACGTGCCTACATTAACCGTAGCGCTGTTACTTCCTATAAACGTCGCACCGTTAAATGTTAAGTCAGCATCATGAATAACGCGAAGATAAGGGCCATACCCTGTTGTACCTGAGTTAATTAACGGTATGTCGTAACAAAATGACTCCCCTATAAACGCGCTTTGCGGCGGTGAGTTTGTGATGACAGGGGTTGCTGCTTGCGCGCTTTGCAATGCGCCTAAGAGCAATGAAGTACCGATGATGGCTTTGGACAATGTGCGGATCATGCCTTTCCTTTCATTCGTTTTTTTCTTTTTAAAACAGTTAGCTATCGGGTTCAGTTGTAATCACTTCATGCTTGTTTTCATCGAACTCAACGTAAAAAACCATTGAATACATTCAAATGATAAAACCTGAAAACTAGTACAAGATTTAACTTCTCGCCAGATAGAAAGCAGTAACTATTAATAAACAAAAACTAATATCTCTTTATTTTATATAGAGTTACTGAGCAAAGCAGACCATAACGCGTTGAAAAGTGTAAAGACAGTAGACATAAGGATAAGACAACAAGGATAGGGGTAAACCCCTATAGCAATTACTAAACCCCCAAATTTAGTTAGCTGTATGAATCATTAGATTTATTATCGAGCGATATTATTTAAAACCCACACCTTCATATTGGTATAAAAATCAATACTCACGTATTGAACCACATCTCAGAGTTAAGCTTTATAATTAACCAAGAGGTCAAAAATCCATGTTTTTAGTAAACTCAGTTCCTATTAAAGGCCGTGCTCCCTCATCACGAACAAAACATAAAGATGGAAAGAAAACAAACCTCCATCAGACGTTATCACTTAGCACTCTTTTGGATTTGAAACGTTTTTTTACTCAAATACATCAAGCATTCGTTGCGTTATTTTGGGTCATCCTAAATTCGGGTAATTAGCTCCTCGCCATTAAATTTTTCTTATTTTTATTCTCTTTCTATTGATCTTGATCAAACTAATAACTAAACTTTCAGTAATTTCTGAAACTTCTGGAAGGCAAAAATGAAAATGACGCCTTTAATTACATCTGCGGTTATGCACTTTGGTGAAATGGGAAGTCGTTGGGGTTTCAACAGAACAGTTGGGCAAATTCTAGCGCTTGTTGTTTTAAACGAAGAGCCCATTTCGGCGCAGGAAATTGCGGATGCGCTCAACATATCCAGAGGCAATACCAGCATGGGTTTAAAAGAGCTTCAGTCATGGCGCTTAGTTAAACAGCATCTTGTTCCTGGTGAGAGAAAAGAGTTCTTTATTCCGGCTGGCGATATTTGGACACTGGCCAATAGAGTGTTTGAAGAACGAAGAAAGCGCGAGATAGACCCAACAATGAGTCTACTGCGTGATTTGTTGCTTGACGCACCTGCCAATGAAAAAGAGGCGAATGCACAACATAAACTGAACGAAATTCACGATTTACTCGAATCAATTACGGCATGGTCTGAAGAGCTTCAAAATCTTGGACCTGAAAAGTTAAACACGTTGATGAAGTTGGGTTCTGGCGTGGGCCGTATGCTTGAGCTTAAGGACAAGCTACTTCCGGGGAAAAACAGCGTTAACTAAGGGGGCCTTCTGTGGATGCATTCTTGCTGTCTCGTTTACAATTTGCGTTAAATATTAGTTTTCATATTTTGTTTCCAACCATCACCATGGCGATGGGCTGGTTTCTATTTTACTTTAAGCTGCGCTCTAATATTTCAGGTCACCCTGTGTGGATGCGTATGTATCGCTTTTGGGTACGTGTCTTTGCCCTAAGCTTCGCCTTGGGTGTAGTAAGCGGCGTCACTATGTCATTTCAGTTTGGTACTAACTGGCCTGGATTTATGGAGAAAGTAGGTAATGTGGCGGGGCCACTACTCGGTTATGAGGTACTTACCGCCTTTTTCTTAGAAGCCACGTTTTTAGGCATCATGCTGTTTGGCATACGCCGTGTTCCGAACTGGCTGCATACGGCTTCAACCCTTATTGTTGCACTTGGCACCACTACTTCTGCGTTCTGGATACTAGCTTTAAATAGCTGGATGCAAACCCCACAGGGTTTTGAAGTGGTCGACGGCGTTGTGTATGCCACAAACTGGAAAGAAATTATCTTTAACCCATCTTTCCCTTACCGCTTTGTACATATGATGTTAGCGTCTGGACTGACGGCCAGCTTCCTGATAGCTGGGCTTTCAGCCTACCGCATGCTTAAAGGCGACGACAAGCTTGCGCCTAAGCTCGCGCTTAAAACCGCCACCTATACGGCGGCCGTGTTAATCCCGCTACAAATTTTTGCTGGCGACATGCATGGTTTAAATACGCTTGAGCATCAGCCTCAGAAAGTAGCGGCGATGGAAGGACTTTGGGAGACCACTGAAGGTGCACCTTTGTTACTTTTTGCAATTCCTGACGAAGAAAGCAAAGAGAATCATTTTGAAATTCCCATTCCCTATGGCGCAAGTTTAATTCTTACTCACGAACTTAAGGGCGAGATTAAAGGGTTAAATGAGTTTGAAGGAGAGCATCCGCCCGTTGCCCCTGTTTTCTTCGGTTTTAGGGTTATGGTGGGTATGGGCATGTTGATGCTCGCTGTGTCATGGCTTGGCAGTCTTTATCTTATGCGTAACAAAGACTTCCCAATTTGGCTTAAACGCACGTTTGCAGGTATGGCGTTTAGCGGCTGGATTGCTACCTTAGCAGGCTGGTACGTAACGGAAATAGGCCGTCAGCCCTATTTGGTAAGCGGTGTATTAAGAACCGCTGATGCCGTTACCCAATTGCCACCGGCGAATATTGCTCTGTCGTTCACGCTCTACCTTGTTATCTATACGGTACTTCTAATTGCATACATGGGAACACTTATGTTGATGTGCAGAAGAGCCGTTGAAATTGAAGAGATAACTACGGAAGAGCGCGAAGTTGCCAAGGCAAAAATGCAACCTACTGACCCAGACCCAAGCACGGTTTAAGGAGAGCAAACATGTTTGAAAATGTATCAGCAGAAATGCTCGGAAATATTTATGTGGGTTTACTTGGTCTATCTGTATTGCTGTACGCCATTTTAGATGGCTACGACTTGGGTGTGGGTGTACTTATTCCGCCAAGAACAGAAGCGTTTCGCGATGACATGATAGCCTCCATAGGACCTTACTGGGATGCTAATGAGACGTGGCTTGTGCTCGCCATAGGTCTACTGCTTATTGCTTTCCCTGAAGCCCATAGTGAGTTTTTACAAACCTTGTACTTGCCTGCCACCTTCATGTTATTAGGGCTTATTTTGCGCGGCGTAGCGTTCGATTTTCGCGCCAAGGTTGTGCAGGTGAAAAAGCGTAAGTGGGACATGGTATTCAAATACGGTTCGCTTTTAACCACATTAGCTCAAGGGTATATGTTGGGTATATACGTGACGGGTCTTCGCACAGATATTTGGGCGCAAGGCTTTGCACTTCTCGCTGCATTTGGTGTTACGGCTGCCTATGCGTTTATTGGCTCGTGCTGGTTAATACTTAAAGGCGAAGGTGAGCTTCAACAAAAGGCGTATTACTGGGCCAGAAGAGGTTTAGGGGTACTGGCGGTAGGGATTGTCGCGGTAAGTATCGCGAATCTAACCTTACACGATGACGTACGAGACTTATGGTTGTCTGCTCCTTGGGGCTATGTGCTTTTCGCTATTCCAGTAGCGTGTTTTGCGCTTCTAGCACTATGTGGTGTGTTGCTTAAAAAACTGCCTGATGCACAAGGGAAAGGCGAATGGCTTCCGTTCTTTATTGCCCTTCTAGTATTTTTACTTTGTTTCACCGCATTTGGCATAAGCTACTATCCGTTTATCATCCCTGGACAGATGACGGTGATGGATGCGCTTAGTGATGCAAGCTCTCTGCGCTTCTTGCTTGTTGGCGTAGTTATTGTAGTACCTATTATTTTGGCTTATACGGCCATGGTATATAAGATATTCTCCGGTAAATCAGAGAAGCTTTCTTACTACTAGCATTCGTTGATGGGATCGCAGCAGATCCCAATTACTTAAAACAATAGTGAACATCATTGAAAGTCAATGGTGTTCACTTTCTATTCAGCGCTATACTAAACGCTATACGTTGCGAGTTTCTTGCGGTTCCCGTCGCCTTTTCTATGCGTGGGACATTTGCGGCGACCAGTATCACCTACCCACGAACTCGATCTGAAAACCTGCGATCAAAATATGATCCTTTCCCTCGAACAATGTATACCAATAACTAAAGGATGTTTAGCGTTAGCTAGTCTACCCTTAAGGTGTGATCAAAATTTAAACGTTACTTACCGTTAAATATTTTGTTGACATCAAACTGTAATATTACTATATTTTATTTGGGGCAATTTTTAATAGAAGGAGCCAATACCATGGAAAATGTATTCCATTCGTTCTCACGGTTCTTCAAGCGCGCGCACCCCTACACAGTCGCTCACTATATCGGCCGTAAAAATGCGCAGCGTATCTTAGGATGTAAAATCAAAAAGAAATCCAAGATATTCGCCGACCAGCACGTTGAAGACCAAAATCATTAATTTATATGGGGCCCGTCAAACCGGCCCCATTTTTTTA
>Ga0209404_10001048_pt1 | contig 19712 bp, 27 predicted proteins | sample TroAtlMetagenome_2_FD_187447 | JGI IMG/M metagenome (GOLD analysis project Ga0209404, IMG submission 187447) | Marine eukaryotic phytoplankton communities from Atlantic Ocean - Tropical Atlantic ANT8 Metagenome (SPAdes) (version 2) | ecosystem: Environmental > Aquatic > Marine > Oceanic...
CCGTTTTTCGAGAAATTTCAAACTGGGTTTTTCCAAAAAAAATAGAAAATATTTTATGTACCCCCTTACGGTCACTTTAGGACCCGTTTTTCGAGAAATTTCAAACTGGGTTTTTTCAAAAAAAAAATAATCATAAAAAAACAGGTATGTTTTTATGATTATTAGTGTATACAATATATTTTTTATTCACTTGGTTTGGTAACGATTTTATCTTTATTACCGTACATTGATTGTGAATCTAATATTTCTTTTTCGACGAGCAAATTACTATTATTTTTCAAATATTCTATTTCACTTTGTCTGACGAGTGAATAATCTACAAATTCACTGTGTGGTATATTCGAAGTAAATATACTTTCGTTATTCGGTTTTTTTATATTCAAGGGTTGACTTCTTAATGTTAATACAGCAACTTTTGGTTTATCACCGACATATTTTTGTTTATTGGTTTGAATTTGTGTATATTTTTTTATATCACGTGTAAGACGATTTTGTTCTATTTCGTTTAATGAGTCACGTTTTTCTATACGACTGTCTATACTTTGTTTGAGTTCCTTTTCTGTATCTTTGGCGATTTCATCGAGATTTATAGTTTCGTACCTTGGACCCGTATTAAGTACACGAATTACAGATGATACTATGAAACCAAAATCGTACCCACTATTACCGTATTTCACGACCATAAACATTGCCTTACATATTTTACTACCTATTTGTGGAATAGCTTTTGTTTCAGGGAGTTTAATATCACCGTCTTTTTTAATTTCGGGCGCAACAGCTTCGTACATATCAGCGGAAATAGTTTCAATTATATACGTACAAAGACCAGTTCGTTTAGAAACTTCCTCGTTTGTACGTAAAACCATTTCTTGCATGAGATCTTTTGTAATATCTACATCTTCCATCTTTTTGTACATTGACATGTCTATATCTTCATCATTTATATCAGCCGAGGGAGAGTTACTAAACTTCTCTACCCTGACCATCGATAATATAACGCATAGTATCAATACAATTAAAACAACTTTGTTCATATTAATATTAATTTTTATTTTAATTGTGGTTTAATGGCGTAATTATTTTACTATATTATTTCAAAATGTCTCTCTTGATATATAGTCCACAGTGTAATCATAGTTTAGATATTATTAATTATATTCAAAAACATGAAAATCTCAAAAAAATTGTTTCGTATCATAATATTAATAAACTGGGGGTACCACCACAATTTAAAAGCAAAATAAGTAGAGTACCAACAATGTTAACAAAGAATGGAAAATTTCTTGTTGGTAACGAAATAAAAAATTGGCTCGAATCGTTATTACCTGTTAAGGAACTCGAAATGGTTGGATTTGGTTCGTGTTCAATGACGACGTTAGATGGTGAAGGAACCGATGAAATGTTTGGTATAGATGATTATGGTACATCTTTACAACCACCTATGACTGCAGAATTAGAAGATAAAATAAACAGAAGTGTAAACGATGCGTATAATTCACAGAGTAAACAGGATTAAAGAATTAATTAGATTTCATAGAAATGAAGTTAGTTACAGTACAGGCTACTGCAATAAAATCAACTTTTGAAGTCTTAAAGGACATACTTAACGATGTTAATATATACTTTAAACCAGATGGTATGTATATAGTAACATTGGATACAGCAAGAACAACTCTTGTTGATATGTATTTATCGGGTGATAACTTTGAAAAATATAATTGTGACAGTGAAATTATAGCTGGTGTGAATGTATCTAATACATTTAAATTATTAAAATCTATATCAAATAACGACGTTCTTACAATATCTATAAATTCGAAAGAGTTTATGGATATAGAGATATACAGTGAAGTAAAAAAAACGTCTACTAAATTTTCACTAAAACTTCTAGATATTAATGAAAATCAAATAGAAGTTCCTCAAATAAACATGACCACGATAACTCCAATGTTATCTTCAGATTTTCAAAGAATATGTAGAGATATGTATAACATAGGTAATGATATAGAAATATCGAGGTACGATAAGAATTTAAGATTACATTGTGCGGGTGATTTTGCAGATCAAGAAACTATAATTGAATGTACGGAAGAGAGTCAAAATATAACTGGTATTTATTCACTTCGGTACATGAACATATTTACTAAAGCGACGAGTATGTGTGCAAATGTACAAATAATGCAAGAAGAGAAAAACAGGTTTCTTATACTTAAATATAATGTTGCTAATTTAGGTGAACTAAAATTTTATCTCGCAACTAAGGTATCCGAAGATCAATAATACACCCGTTTACCGTATCTACCTTTTTAATCATACCTAATGCACTCTTCAATTTGATAGCTGGATAATCAAGTTTAAGAGTTTCATCGTCGTAATATAACATGTCACGTATTTTTGTAGTTTTGTCACCGTAAAAATCTCCTCTTGGACCAGCGTATCTTTTTATTTTGTTTAATACATCCTTTACAGGTTTATCATCGGAATCTAAAAGTTGTGCTCTTACAATAGGCATGTTAAAAACGACACCACTAACCTGTTTTGGTGGCCAGTCATGATTTAAGTCATTCGTTAAAAATTTATACATTTTATCGTTGTACCAATATTTTATACGTATAATCATTTTGGTAACATTATTTGGTATACTTGTATTTTTATAATCTATATTGGTTAAATTTTTATAAAAATTCTTAGTTTCTCCATCCCATTCGTTATTACACTCGTCTTCCCAAAATCCATCTAGCTCTTCTGGTATTATACTGTTATCTATATCATATTCTAATGAACGATCTATAATCAGATAATCTGGTTTTGCTGTTAAAAATTTTATACGATCGTATACCCAAATTATAACAGTAGTTAAAAGATTAATAATCATTATATTTAGTTATTATATGGAAGGTAATTTTTTAAGCCGATATAACAACAGGATCGAAACGTGGAAAAAAAGTATAGAAGATGACCCTGGTAATAAATCTAAATACGAGACTGAAATGTCCGAGTATATAATGAAATGTTTACCTTATATGAATCAGTATGTAGATGATAATAAAAAGGAAGTATCTACAGATAACATTTTTAATTGTAAAGAAACGTCTGGGTTACAAAGAAAGGATATATTCAACGATTACCTTGCTGAAGTTGAAAACATGAATGTGGATAGACCTCTTATGAAAAAATCAGAAACGTGTCCTGAATGCCACGAGAGTCGCGTGTACCATTTTACTGATACGAGTGATCTTGTTTGTGAAAATTGCGGATTGATAATAGCGTGTTTAATTAGTGAAGAGTTAACGTATAGAGAAGAACAGGAAACGTCTGAGAAAATTATAAATTATTCGTATAAACGGGAAAATCATTTTAACGAATGGTTATCACAGTTTCAGGCACAAGAAACCACTAACATACCAACTGAAGTTATAGAACAGTTACAAAACGAACTAAAAAAGATTAAGATCAAGGCACTCGACGAAGTTACACACGCACGAGTTAGAGGTCTCTTAAAAAAACTAAAACTTAATAAGTACTACGAACACGTACCGTATATTACAAATATACTTAGTGGTATATCACCTCCTAAAATGCCACAAGAACTCGAAGAACGGTTACGTATAATGTTCAAGGATATACAAAAACCGTTCGATGATAATTGTCCAAGTGAACGTAAAAACTTTTTAAGTTACTCGTACGTTCTTTATAAATTTTGCGAACTTTTGAGTGAAGATAAGTACCTAAAGTATTTCCCACTTCTAAAGTCTAAGGAAAAGTTGTATCAACAGGATCTTATATGGAATAAGATATGTAACGATCTCCAATGGGAATACATAGCGACCATATAAAAAAATATCAGGGTATATTAAATGGCTTTTACGAAACGTAATCAAAAGTCTAAAAATTTACAAAAGAATACGAATGAAATATTAAACGCGAACGAGATGGTTAATAATTATTTACCAGGTTCGCCTATACCAAAACAAGGAACCAATTCGAACCGTGAAAATCCACTCAGACAAGGTGTTAATTTTAAAAGTTTAAGTAACATGTTAAAACATTTCGCGGTTCTCAAACACGGTTCACCAAATAAACAAAGTAAGAGAAAAGCTGTAAATAATGCTGGAAAAAAAGCATTAAAGCAAAGAAAAAAATAAACGCGTATAATAAATGGGTTCGAATTCGAATGCTATTGAGAATAGAGAAGCTAGACGTCAACAAGCTATCAAAAATAATGATAGACCACGCATACCAAAACGTGGTCGTAAAAAACCAGCTAACTCGTTAGAATTTACGAAACAGTTATCAGAACAACCAAAGCCTAAGAAAAGTGTCTTACCTACACCAGAAGAGGTAAGAAATCATTTAAAAAGTAATAATTAAAGAAACGCGTTTTAGAATAGATAATGAACGATCCGTATTACAATTTCTGTTTAGAAGAAATCAAGTTCTACACAGAAAAGATAAACGAAATTATTAACGAAGGACTTAAGGATCCTAAGTCGTATTACGAAGAGTCCAAAAGTGAATGGAAAAAAATATACCAAATGATTCCATTTATGTACATGATGAATCAATGTAACGAATTTCCGGAGAAGAATCCGGACACGGTGGAAAGTTTACAAGGTACCCTTCCGGGAACCCCGTTAAACGTAGATAGTTTTGTGCCTGTGTTACCATAACATCGGTCACATTTTTAACCGATTTCAGTTCGACCACGGTTTTGTTATTTAAAATTAAATCGGCGCGAAGATTCCCTATAGTATGTCCTTCAAATTCTATAGGAACTATTCTTTCCGTTTCGTAGTGTACTCCGTTTTTCCGCAAGACAACTTCCATCGCATTGTGATACACGCGCTCACTATAACCGGGACCAAGTACTTTGTATACATGTTCCGCATAGTCGCGTATCATTAGTAAGTTAGTTAAAAGCTTCACTTTTAACTAAGTTATATGAATATAGAGAACTGTGAAGGTCGCGATTTTTTAAAGCGGGTCGATAATGGGTCGGTCGATCTTATACTCACGGACCCACCGTATATTATTTCACACGAAACGGGTATGAACGCGTTACATAACGCTATAGAATCGGGTAAAAATCTCGAAAAAACCGAGTCTGAATGGTTAAAATATGTCGAAGAAAACGCCGCCGCTAAAACAACACCAAACGCTAAGGAAAATTACATGAAATACGGTACCATATACGGTACCAAATATAGTGTTAAAACAAATTACGGCGAATGGGACGAAAACTTTACAATGGATACTCTCGACGAGTTTATAAAACTGTATTACCAAAAACTTCGCGACGGTGGTACGTGTATAATATTCTTTGATTTATGGAAAATATCATATCTCAAAGAACTCATGGAAAAAAACAAGTTTAAACAAATTAGGTTCATAGAATGGATTAAAAAAAATCCACAACCTATAAACTCGAGTAGGAATTACCTAACAAACTGTCGCGAAATCGCTTTACTCGGTGTTAAGAAAGGTAAACCGACGTTTAATAGCGAATACGATAACGGTATATACACTTTCCCAATCCAAGGTGGTAAGAATAGATTCCATCCGACACAAAAAAACGTCAATCTATTTCAATCACTCATAGAGAAACACTCAAATAAAGGTGATCTCGTCGTAGATACATTTCTTGGTGGTGGAACAACGGCAATGGCGTGTGTGAATACGGAACGTAACTTTTCCGGATGTGAAATTTCGAAAGAGTATTACGACAAATTTATAACCCAAGTTAAACCTACTTAAACAATTAAACAATTAAACAATTATAATGGGATACCAAGAAGTTATTGCTAAAGTTATTGTTGAAACGCTCGCGTTTACAAAACCGTTCATACATTTAGACCGTCTTTCTGAGTTAGGTCTCGTTGACATAACAAATAATGGTGGTTCATGGAGACATACGTTTGAAAAAAACTATAGATTTACAGTCGTATACACTACCAAACGTAAACCTTTACACAGGAATACGACACACGAAGATGAAACGAAATTTGAAAACGTAAAAAGTTCATTTATTCATTTAAATAAACCAAGTAAAGGAGGGGAAGTCCTTGGTTTATTTATTTGGGGTCGTACATTTTCAAACTCCAGACACATTCCCGAGTGGATACGCGAACGCGTGTGTTGCGAAGGTGCGCGATGTCTTATATGCGACGAGGATCGTGACATCGAGTGTGATCATGTAAACGATGATTATGAGATCCCCCTCGATCAATTACAAGTTTCTGATTTTCAAGCCTTGTGTCAATCGTGTAACAAGAAGAAACGAGAGGCACATAAGAGAGGTTTCAAATATTATCGCGATATCAGAGATCCGGGTAAATCGGTTATACGTTTACTTTTTGGGTTACCAAGTACTTTCGTATTCCCTTTATTGGCCGAAGAACGGTTTGCAAATGTTCGGTTTTACCGCAACCCACAACTCGTTAGAGAGATGCACATTAAACACTTACGTAGAATCATTTATTGTCAATAAAATTATGTAGAAGAATCTGGAGGTGTTATTTTTATTTCAGGTGCATCTTCAACTATATCTATAACATACCTACTTGAATCATTTGTAGGGGATACAGTTACTATTCTACACATGTCAGTACTTACCATGGTATCATTTGTATTTTTTATGGGTATAATTATTGGTTTACACAATAACATCCACATATATTAGTAACATAGATTTAAAGATACGACGTGTATATAACATAAAATGTTCTATACACGCGGTATTGAATTGTTATCGGCAACAACGTCCCTTTTACCCGTTTTAGTTTCTTCATTTTTCCCTGTAAGTTATGCTTCAATTGCTTGGGTAATTCACTGTCCATTTAAATTTTCATACCATGTTTATAACGCGTATAACGCGAATACTTATAAAAGTGAATTAATATACAAAAAATATAAAAGTTTTTTACACGTTGGATTATCCATACTTTTTTACGCACAAGAATATAAAATAAGTTTTCTAAATATATTATTTAACGCACTTTCTATTTCACTCATACGTAAATGCGAACCCTTGAGAAACGAAGACGATAAAATGAAAATAAACGCATGTGGGTATATAGGTATATTTGCGTCTACGATTAGTTTGTATAGTATAAATAAAATACATTACATTTTATCCATATACTTTTACTTTGTTGCAAATACTATACACCAAATGGAATTATACGATGGGTTTACGGATAGTGTCGTAAACTTACTTCTCGTAACACCTCAATATGTATTACTTTTAGGGTACCAAAATTAATTATATAGAACATGTTCCGTATGTGAGATATAATTAATTATTTCTTGACTGCTCTCTTTCTTTCTTTATTTCTAAGATACCATTCACGTTGACGTTTTTTATTTCTTTCCTTCTGTTCTTCAGTTCTTTTCTTCCTTGATTCCCTAACTTGTTGTTTCTTCCTCTCTTTTTGTTGAGGCGTCATTTTCCTCAAGCGCTGCCTATCTCTTTCTCTCTTCCTCTCCCTTTGATTTTCAGTAAGTGTAAGTACACGTTTTCTTATTTTTAATGGCGTTTGTACTGGTTGTTTTAATGCTAATTTATAAATATTTTGAACGTTTTGGGTTTTTTTAAGAGTTGTTTTGTTTGAAATATTTTTTAAATTTATTTTCGTTTTTTCTATTTTCCTTTTAATATTTAGTTTCTCGTTGTTATTTTTCGCATTGTTCAAATCACTTTTTAATTTTTCTAATTTTTTTAATTTTTCATTATAACTATTTCTTAGTTCATATTCTCTTATGAATAAATTTCTATTAAAACTAAAATTAAAATAAATTTTATTATTATTATTATTCATTTACATGAACTGGGAAAATAATTTAAATCTCCATGTATATAAATGGTAAATAACAACACGGTAAACAATCGTAAAAATTTAGAAGATTACATAAACTCTAAAAATAAAATATGTAACGGGTTGAACAAAAAATCATTCATGGACCAACTTGGTCAAAAACCAGTAAGTGAAATAAGACAAAATGTCGATAAGGAATTTCGAAGACAACAACTCCGCTTTTTAGGTCGAGGGTGTGGTAACGGTATAAATCTTCGAAAGTCCCAAGGTGGGAAGAAAAAAAGTTTTTTTAGTAAATTTAAACGAGTAAAAGCTTAATTAGTTTTTACTTAGATGTTAAAAACGTTCCGTCTTCGTCGATAACGAGTTCACCGCGTTCGGCTAACATTTTTCTATGTAACATGTGGTGTTGCTTAACATCGTCTTTGTTTTGTCCGACGTATGGTACGGCATAACCTTGTTCACACATCCATTGGTTCACATTCGTCCAAACCCCGTCCTCGTGAACCCAAAGTTCACCGAGTGCGCGCCCGTACTTACCGACCGAATCGCGTTCTTGACATCTCAATTCGATCTCGATATCATCCTTATCACACTCGACAGCTTTCGTCACCCACCCGGCAAGTTTCTTCTTGGCGTGTTTCCCGTAAACCTTTTCGGTCAAATCACGCGTTCGTGATTCTTCGGTATCGATACCAAGCAATCTCACGCGTTGGCGAATGAGTACATCGAACCCCAAATCGATAAGAACGTCAACGGTATCACCGTCAACGACTTTCGAACATGAGTCGATTTTGTATTTAAATTCACATGGTTTTTGATTATAAGTAGTCATTATGTATATAGTATATTGCTTTATTCTTTAATTATAAATCAAATTCCTTCTTAGTACCACCATCGTACGCATTCACGAATCCTGTATCTATCATTTTCTTGTTAATCGAAACCATATCCCTCTTATTTTTGTAGACGAAAACGAGCGTTCGTCCGTACTTATCGTTTTTCTTACACGAAACCCATACCCACCCGTTTACCTTAAATTTACACTTGAACGGGTTCCACGGAACGCGTTTAGATCTATCATCGTACCCTAAAAAACTCGCGAACGTATACTTCGCACGTTTTGCCATGGCAATATGTTTATCCCTATTTTTCATATCTTTTGGGGGTTTCATTTCGGGTGCGTCGTACCCGATAGTTCGGAAAGTAAATTTCAAAACGCGATTGTGAAGTATAATACACGCTTTAAAAGTATCACCATCGTAGACATCGGTTACCTTAGCGTACCCTTGGTACTTATCGAGACTAAAAACAGGTATGGTTTCGTCGGTTACAGAGAGTTTACGTTTATTACAACAATACATTATATGTTCTATAATACAATGTATTCTTTTAATTTACTAATTGTTCTTGTATTTCACTTTCGGTAAGTTCATACTTATCTATAATTTTTTGAGACGGTCGTTTATTATTTTTGTTAATATTTCTAAGACATTGTTTACGGTTCTTAGTGTATACAAATTTTTGATTCTCTTTTTTCTTATCGTATCGATATTTATTTTTTTGTTTTTGTGTCTTACCTAAAGTACGTTTATTGATACACGCGTAAGGTTCTTTCCTTGTTATGTATTCCCACACCGAATCGTAAAACTTTTCTTTAAAGGCGCGTTCGTATAGTATCACATCGCGTTCAACTTCTTTGATGGTATAACCCATGTACCCTTGTTTATACATGTCTTTGAACTTATAAATAATTTCATATATTTCATCTATCGTAATATCGTTTAAACCAAACCCTTCTATAGACTTCGAAGGGTATGGTTTACAATTAAACAAAAATCCCGTAATCGAAATATTATATAATACGTTAGAATTTATAAATTTTTTTAGATCGTTATCATGTTTCGATTTATTATACAATTTTCTATAAAATTTATTTATACCCCATTTTGTTCCGTTACGGTGAAACACGTGTTTCATTTCTGTATACTTATTCGTGTTTACATTTTTACTAGAATTTATAATAAATTTTTTATTTTCATCGATAGAATAGTTTAGATGTACGTAAGAAATATAAAATTTTTTTTCCGATTTACTCTCTATTATATAAAGAGCAACTGGTGGAAAATTAGTATCCATTTTTAGTACATGTCATAAATCTTTAATATATTTTATGTACCCCCTTACGATCACTTTAAGGCCAATTTTAAAAAAATTTTGAGTTGGTTTTGTCATGAGAGATACTTTTTTGTTGAAAGTGAGTTCATACATGAGAGAAATTATATAAAAAAACATGCTGAAAAGTGACCTTAAAGGGGTACATAAAATAAAAATAGCCATTTATATATAAAATATATCTAAACTATATTTATTTTTTTAGCGCTAAATATCTTATGTACCCCCTTACGGTCACTTTAAGACCCATTTTTCGAGAAATTTCAAACTGGGTTTTTCCAAAAAAAATTACAATTTTCTGATTTTACTTAAAACATCGCACAATTTCAAATAATCACCTTCGGGTATGATATTTGAATTTTTGTCTATAATTTCCATGATGGATTCCGATGCCTTTTCGGTTTCGGTTTTCATTTTTACGTATCCCTCTAAGGATGGACTAAAAAATCCACAATCGCTATCAATGACTCCATTCCATTTGTAAATATCTCGTAAATCTTCTATAAAATCAGCAATAGTCTCGTAATATGTGTCGTACGACCAAACTTTATCATCGTAGAATACGTATTCTTTATTGACTATAGCATTATGTAATCCATTATTCCCCCAAAATCCACTCTCACCACTTAAATTAAAAAGTGATATTGGGTGAATATACCCATCGTTACTTTGTGGTAATAATTCACTCGAAGATTCGTATTCGAGATTATAGTTATACGAAAGAATTGGTGAAGCGTATATGTCCATACTTACTATAGGTGTTTCTTTCTTCTTACCTCTGTAAGTAATTGTAACCGCTAAGTGTTGGGCGCTAATATTATTAGGTATAGTCGAACGAATATATTTGTTTACAAAAGGTTGTGGTTTCATATTGGTTTACTTTTATTACGTATTAAAACTTTAAATATCTAAACTTTATTTATCTCGAATAAAGCGTATTCCATGAATACATTTGGGTTAGGATGGTCCGTCATTACAAGTTGATCTTCTAGATCACCTATAAAATCTTCTTTTTCGTGTTCATCGATGTCGTTATATATGTAATTGATAAGTTTCGCATTTCTTGATGCGGCTGCCCCGACCATAGCGTAATGTACACAATGTTTAGGGTAACCACACTCTTCGTATAAAAACTTAAATGTTTCTAAACCCGTATCGTGATTTTTACAGAATGCTACCGCAAAACTTATATCGTCTTCATCTTCTCTCATATCATCACCGTCGTTCGGGATGTCTTCGATTATTTGATCGATTTCGTTACGACGTTTTTTTAATTCGTCGAGTTCGCCGTTTTCGCACATTTTCCAAATAGATTTCATCATTTTTTTAAATTTTTAATTTAAATATCATGTAGGTATCACTTAGGTATAGTTTATACTATTTAAACATTCACCCAAAGTTTCATGAAATTCCTTAAATTGTGATATTTTAAGTTTGAATGAACGTTCAACCATACATAAATGTTCCTTATACTCTCGAGCCGTGTCGTTACACATTTTTATGTATTTTTTACATTCATCTCTTAAATCATAAGAACTCCCTAATAATAAGTTAATTTTTTGGATCGTCGGTATACTATTTTCATCGTAAGGGATATCGTGTTTATAACACAGTTGTTTTCGGATATCTCTTTCGACGCGATTTGTTATACGCTTTAATGGGTAACGGGATACTTCCTTTTTTTCCAATTTTAATTTTTCCGCGAGGTTTAAACAATCATATTTACCCGTTTTTCGTAAAAAACTCATAGCCGCGTAAAAATCTTCTTCACCGGGAACACGAGGTTCATTAATTTTCGGGTGTTCTAATGGTATCGCGATATGGTTGTCGGGCATGATCTCCTCGTTATACACATCCATTAAGGATTTGCATATATCTAAATAATCATTTTCCGGAAACGCGGTGTTGTTTTTATCAACCAATTGGAGTATAGTTTGAAGTTTAGTTTTATCCATTTTTATTAATTTATTTATATTTCTAATCTCACTAAGGTTCCGGGTAAGTATATAAAACCTGGTGTAGAAGAATTATACCTTTTTCGTATATCTTGTATAATGTTATTCGAGTATCGAATTAGTTCATCTATATTTTCTATAATGTTTACGTTTTTATCTAATATCCATTGTCGTAAAAAATCACCGACAGAGTTTGTAAACATTTCTAATATGTCTCGTATATCTTGTATTTTATCCTTGAGTTTATCACGTTTTTGTAATTCAATTTTGAAATCCTGTTCACTTATATTTTTTAACATGTACGATACACGTAGATGATTATTATCCTCATCGTATATATTTCCATATCTATTTATTATATCTCTATCGATTTTATGAAGTATTATTGTTATATCCAACACGTCATCCGGTGCGTTATGTTCGTGTAATTCACTAAACGATGGTCTACCACCACACGGTATATCGGCATGTTCGCGTGATCTTTTTTGAAATTCGAAAAAATGAGGATTATGTATTCGACCCGTTTCTATTTTACCACTTTTCCAATTGAATGCCGTGTTACAACTTGTACACCACATTTGAGCACATCCGTCTATTTTATGTATCATAGTTCCACATTTTGGACACGGTTTCGTATCTTTATTAATTAATGTAATTGTTTCTACAGTTTTAGGATCACATACATGATTTTCATCTTTTGGTTCGTTACAGTGTTTACAGAATTGTTGTTTACATAATCCACATTTCCAATCTTCTTCTATAAAACCTCTACAATCTTCCGAAGGACACATTCTTATGAATTTTCTTTCTGAAGAATCTACTGGATCATCGTATTCTGAACGTAAAGTGTTCATTTCATAAACCAAATTATCTAATTTAATATTTAGTTCTATTTCTAGTTCTACATATGTATCAACTGGGTAGTTTGAAAATTCAGCATCTCTTTTATCAATTTTTACACGTTTTAACGTTTTTTGTATTTCAAAATATTCTCGTCTAATTTCACGCATTCGTAATATACGTTCAACTTGAGGTTGTGTTTCTGGCATTTTTGCTAATTCGATATCGAAAAGTACATTTTCCCTATGTTTTTTGTATTCAACGTTTCTGAATCTTTTTGTACAAAACGAATCGATAAAAGATCTATTGAGTTCATGTTTACAGTTCATACAATGTGCGTTTTCGGTAGATGAGAGTAAATAGGTTTGTGTACACGTTTTACACGATTCGTAATCACAAAATGGACACGTCACCTTTTTACGCGTCGTTTTGTTAAACTTTTCGCAACACACAGAACAACATGTGTCCATACTTAAATAAAATAACGATTTTTTTCTTTAACTTTTTTTCACTTATATATATAAGTAATATGATCTTGCGTAAATTTAATGATTCGGAGTATGAACCACATATACAGGAATTTCTGAAGGAATATTATAACGCAAAGTTTCCATACTTTTCGTTAAAAAACGGGTGTTTAGGTATAATACCTAGATTTCCCAAACTTATTAGATTGGGTAAGTGTAATTTAATAAGAAGGAGTATACGTTCTAAGATAAGACATGTAACACCAACAAGTATTTTGTTTGTGAATATGTCAGATAAAAGAATAAAAGTTATTGTCGAGGGTAGATGCACAAAAATGACAGGTTGTGGTATAGGTGCAATGGGAAATAGTATAAGTATGAGCGTTGACCCTTCTGAAAATAAGAAGCAAAAGTGTATAATAGAACCTAAATTATCTGAAAATGGTTACCTTAATAAATTCAAAAAGAAACGGTGGTTTCAAAGATTAATGTTCAATGATGATCATGATACAACCGTGAAAGTTTCGGCGTGTTTGAGAGCATCTAGTGCATTAATAGATCCATGTACATATACGTATTATTTAACCGTATATAGTTTACACGAAAATGGTAGAGAGGACGAACCAATCATGGAGGAAATATTACACCATTCAAATTGTGATATCGTTTTCAAGGATAAACACGTCAATCAAAGTGGCCTTGAAAAATGGATGAAAAAAGAAAGTTGTTAATAATCAATTTCACTTCCAAAACACTTGATGGTTACTTCACCTTGTTGGTTTTCAAATTCGTCAGTAAAATAGTAACATATATAAATAATGAATCCAGAGAATGATACTCCGAAATACGAAAACTGTTCAAGAATAATAAGAGAATTTTTAAAGGATTATTCGCGTTCACCCACGCGTATTCGGTATAAATTGTTTTGTATTCCCAAATTCGTAGTTTGGAACCCTATAATTAGACTAAGTAATTGTAAAATAGTAGAACGTACACGAAAATCTAAAATGAAACATACGACACCAACAACAGTTCTTTTTTTTAATTTAACGGGATTTCCTATTACTATATCTGTTACGAGTATAGCAACCAACGTAAACGGGTGTGGAATCGGTGTAATGGGAAACACGTTAACAATGGACATGGATAAAACGGAAAATAAAATTCAAACTGTTCACGTGTACCCATATGCATTTAAAGACGTCAATACGCGTGATTATTTTAGTTCGGATAATTCAATGGTGAGTTCTACAGATGAAAGAGAAAAAATACGTGAATTATTACAATATCAAAAGGATATATTTTCGACGGATGATAAAGATCTGGAAAAGTACATAATTATGAGGGGTGTTTGTGCTGAAAAATACGATAAATATGATAATAAAAAAAGCATATGGAACCCCTTTTTTCGTCATTTAATGGAAAAGCGTATGAATAAAATTGAGAATGCTATTCAGCGAAAACTAAAAAAAGGACCAATTGTCGAATCGTACCCGCAAAAACAGTTACGATTAAAAGAGTTGGTGGATGCTAAGATCAACGCGGGCCAAGACGTTGATGTGGACCTGTTAAAGTTTGTTGGTTACTGGAACGAAGAATCGGAAGCTGGATATGAGCTAGCAAAGCGTGCCATTGATTCTTCGGACGACGACGAAAGTGGTCTTGATTCTATAGGCGACGCAAAACTCACATGCGATAAAATCAACTTCGACGGGAGGCCTTGCACTGGATTTGTGGATGCTGGTCCACAAAATGACGAGGAAACGAAAAAGTTTTGGAGTGATAAAAAACTCAAAATCGGCACAATAAACCGGAATTTGAGATTATCATCGGCTATGATAGACCCATGTTCACATAGGTATTATTTATCTATAAGAATACACGATACAGATGAAGGTAGATTAATCATGAAAGATAATATACACAGAACTAATTACGATATTATCATAAGACATGAAGATATAGAAAGGCCACCGAAAAAAATGGAGACGACTCCTTAATCTTTAAAAAACGGATTCTTATTGATTTTACCCTCATGAAACAATACGGGGTTATACATAGTTCCGTCTGGATAGTACACTTTCGTATAAAATGATTTTGAATTTGGGTCCCAAACACTTTTTTGTTTTAATCCACATTTATACAAAAGTTTTTCGCGCATGTCGTCACGACTTCCGGTATATTCATCGGATTTGTTTCCCTTAACGATAGTTTTTGCTTTCTTCTCATCACTAATAGAGCGTGCGTAGTGTACCATTACGGATGATAAACCTCTGTGCATGTTTTATTATTGATTAGACTGTTTCTTTTATGTATGTTTAATTATTTTTTTCCATTACGTGTGCGACTGGTGCTTCTGTTATCGTTTCTGGTTCTGATTCTGGTGAGAGACCACATACATTACAACTTGCGATAACTACACCCACAATTCTCAATATGAAACAAATTATTGCAAATGCGGTAGCAACATCTACGTAGTGACAATACTCGTCCACCTCTACCCAATCTCCGATATCGTCGCAATGTGTTTTAACGTGCGACAATATAAAAAAATCCCATACGGAACCTAGAAATGAAACGCAATTTAAAGTTAAATAAGTTACAACAGCCCCTTTACCCCCTTTACTCGTACAACAACATTTACCACAACAAGCTATTATGGAAGAACCTACCAAAGGTAAAATTGGAAAAATTCCTCCATACCAAGATGTCATGGTACCTAAAAATACCAACGCGGCTTCGAAAGGCATGTGAAATGCCGTATAACGTCTCAAATTCTTCATTTTTTGTGATACTGGTTGAATGTCCATTATTTTATAGTATACGTTAGAGTAATTCTTTTATATTACTTTTTATTTAAAAAAGGTATCCACTATCCTTTATAAGTGCGAATGTTGATAAACACGATGAAATTCCACACGGAAACAAAGTTCCGAGAGAATTAGCAAATATAAAACAGGTACATATACATGAAACAAACAATGTTGTTTTTTGAGCTTTTGAATATTTTTGATCGTCTGTAGGATCCCAAGTTGTCATTTATATTAAATTAATATTTTATTTTGTTTGGTACTTGGTCTGTTTATTTAATTGTGCGAGTCGTGTCTTGACTGTCATTTCGGAGACTCCTTCGTTGATATTTTTCTTGAGACGAGATGCGTTTTTACCCGCGCGACCTTTCAATGTATTATTAACCAACTTCTTAAGGTTTGCCTTTTTATTTTTTGGTGGTGGAGGCGGTTTATTTTTTGGTGGAGGGGGTGGTTTTTGTTGTGCCTTTTTAGCGTTCATGTTTCTCTTTATGTTACCCTTAATTCTTTCTAATGCTTGATTTGCACCCATACCTTGACTTCCACGAAGGAATCCTTTTTTCCACTCTGTAAGGTTCGCTCGTTGAATATATTTCCCACGATCAGCCTTCGACATATTTGGGTATGTTTTGGCGATATACGAAGCGAGTTGTTTTTTAACTTCCTGTCGTTTCTTTTTATTTTCTGTTTCGTTTAGGTTTCCGTTTAATGATAATTCCTTGATCGCCTTGTTTATTTTTGGTTGTAATTCCTTTGCGGTCATGGTTTTCGTATTATTAATCTGATTAAATAATTTTCTTTTATTCGAATTGTTTTTAAACTGTGCTCTTTGAACTTTTCTTCTGAGTCCTTTTCGTAATTCTAAATTTTTACGCACTATATTTTGCTTCGCCGCATTCGCATTTTTCTTGGTTTTAATATTAGCTATCAATGCCTTTTTAATCGAGTCGAAGTTATACGTATTCGCGTTTAATTTCGATAAATATGCGGCTCCGTTAATGGAAATTCCACCCGCCCTTTGAATCAACGATTGTATGACCTTTTTGTCTTGAACGCGTTTTTGTTGTTTCATTTTCTTTGCTTCCTCAACCTTTCGCGCTGCTTCTTCTTTTGCCTTTCGAGCTTCGTTAGCGGCTTTTTGTGCTTCTAATTGACTCTGTTGGTTAAGATACATCTGGTTTTCCATCGCTTTACGTTTAGCTTCTTCTTCCTTTCGTTTAGCTTCTTCTTTAGCCTTCTTTGCGTTTTCTTGTTGCTTTTTGAGTTCATTTGCAGCGTTTTTTCTACTTTTGATATTAGCTAACTTATTATCGATTTGTTTTTTAACGGCGTTATAACTTTGACCCTTATTGAATAATCCGATATAATACGTCGTGTTAATAGAATTCGATGTTTTGAGTAACTGTTCTAATTGTTGGCGTTCCGCTTTCTTTTTATCTGCTTCAGCTGCTTTCTTTGTTTTTACTTCGACTTTATTTTTAATTTCCTTAGTAATTTTTCCTTTTATAATATTGAACGTGTTTGGATTTTTGTTGAACTGTTGAAGGTAATTAGCCTTTCTCGCGTTATTTAACTTGATATTCGCGTTACCATTTTTACTGTTAAGTATTTGAGTTAAGATTTGGAGTTTACGTTGTTTATTTTCCTTTTGTACTTTTAATTTTGCTTCCTCGGCGAGTCTTTGTTTCTTAGCAGTTTGTTTATTTTGGATACTCTTGATCGCATTAGCTTTTACGCGGTTAAAGTTACCACCACTGTTGAACGCCTTAAGGTGTTTATCTTTTGTCGCGTTATTTAATTTAATGTTTACGTTACCGTTTTTACTATTAAGTATTTGTTTTAGAGTATTTCTTTTTTGTTTTCGGTTATTTTGTTTACTTACCAAATTCCTTTTGTTCGCGAAGTATTGAGATACTTTACCTTTTACAACACCAAATGGTGCGCCCGTATCGAAACTTTTAAGAAACTCAGCCTTTTTCGCCGTATTCATTTTAACCCTGTTATTTGAATTTTCGCTATTAATAAATTGTTGTAACTCATTTCTTAATCGCGCTTTTTCATTTCGAGCCTCTTGTTTTTTCCTTTCTTCTTCGTTCTTTTTTCTCTGCGCTTCGGCGGCCGCTTCTTCATTCCTTATTCTTTTCGCTTCGGCCGCTTCTTCGTTCTTTATTCTTTTCGCTTCGGCCGCTTCTTCGTTCTTTATTCTTTTCGCTTCGGCCGCTTCTTCGTTCCTTATTCTTTTCGCTTCGGCCGCTTCTTCTTTTTTTATTCTTTTCGCTTCAGCTTCTTCTTCTTTTTTTATTCTTTTCGCTTCAGCTGCCTCGTTAGCAGCTTTTTCCTGATTAGCTATCAAGTTAATACTCGATTTAACGGTATTTACATTCGCACCTTTATTGATTTGAGCAAGTGCTCCTTTTTTAATCTTCTTAGGGTTTTTCAAACCTTTAGAGTTAACGTACATGTTAATGTTAGTCTTTTTCGCGTTAATTTCATTTTTCAATGCTAATTCTTTTTTCATTGTATTTATGGCACCTTTAACCGAATTTATATTTTTGTACATGACGTTACCGTTCGTGTTGAATAACCAACCCTTAATTTTTTGTTTTCTACCGGTGGCGTAATTGTTAAGAATAGCTTTTACGTTAGCGTTGTTTTTGAGACTATTGTTACTGTTTAAGAGTACACTTATTTCCTGAACTCTTTTATTCATTTCCTCTTTATTTTTTATTTCAGTTTGTTTATTCATTATGGCTTTCTTAATTTCTACTATGGGTTTACCCCTATTTAAATTCGCAAAATACGTATTTTTATTGGGTACATTTTTATTGTTAAGAAATTGTGTGAGTGCGTTTTTATTAGCTTCTTTCTGTCTTTTTTGGGTTACTAGATTTCCTATTTCAGATTTAAGTTTTTCTATTGGTTCACCCTTTTTCAAACGGTTACGGTACGCGTTTTTATTAACATTTTTGTTTTCCAGATATTTATTGAACGCGATTACATTTTCAGTAGATTTTCTTTGTTGTGTTATATCAGTTTCTATCTGTTTTTTAACTTTATTAACATTTGTACCGTTATTCAACATTTTCAAATAAGTAGTTTTGGCGTTATTACTCACGTTTTTGTTTTTAAGATAGTTCGTTAATGTGTTTCTGTTAGTATCGAGTTTGGATTTTGGGACATTATTATTATTACTTGCGTTCATAAGACGACGAAACCGAGTACCTAAACTGTTTGTATTGTTCTCTGTTTCTTTGGGAAGCATATGAGAAAGAATTTTCCTTACATCATTGTTAGTATTACTACTATTACTCTTAGTATTACTACTATTACTCTTAGTATTACTACTGTTAGTATTACTATTACTATTGGACTTTTCCAATTGTTGTTTAATCATATTTATAACCGCGTCGACGTTCGACCCGTTTCTCACTTTACCTTCGTATAAGGCTTTTCGGCCATTATTTATATTTTTGTTTTGGAGGAAATTTCTGAGTTTTTGTAGATTCGCATTAAGTTTTGCGTTTTGACCTCGAATAATTGGTCTAGGATTTTTACCTCTTAACGTCGATAATATACGCGAAATGTCACCAGTTTTACTATTACCGGATTTTACGTATTTTTCACGCGCCTCGTTAATCATATTCTTAGATT
>Ga0209404_10001049_pt1 | contig 19708 bp, 8 predicted proteins | sample TroAtlMetagenome_2_FD_187447 | JGI IMG/M metagenome (GOLD analysis project Ga0209404, IMG submission 187447) | Marine eukaryotic phytoplankton communities from Atlantic Ocean - Tropical Atlantic ANT8 Metagenome (SPAdes) (version 2) | ecosystem: Environmental > Aquatic > Marine > Oceanic | place...
CAATTTTCTTATGATGAAGAAACAGATGAGGAAAGAGATGTTCGTAGAAAAAAATTAGCGCTTAAAGAGCAAGTTGCCAGTGCTAAAAGCCATTTGGACGGCTTAAAGTCCAAATACTATAATGAAGTCAAGGCTGGGGTTAAGTTAACTCCCGAGCAGAAAAAGGCTGTTGATTTCTTTAATAGATACAACGAAGAACAAGAAGTGAGTCAAAAAGATCACGAGCGTAAAACTTCAGTATTTAACAAAAAAACAAACGAAGTGTTTAATCAAAATTTCAAAGGTTTTGAATACAAGGTTGGAGACAAGCGTTATAGATTTAATGTTAAAGATACTGATAAGGTTAAAAATAACCAAAGTGACATTAGTAATTTCGTTAAAAACTTTTTAAACAAAGACAATGAAATGAATGATGCTGCTGGTTATCATAAATCATTATTTACTGCTATGAATGCTGACGCTGTTGCAAACCATTTTTATGAACAAGGTAAAGCAGACGCTATCAAGGATAGTGTTGCTAAAGCTAAAAACGTAAACATGGACCCTAGACAAACACATAAAACTGTTGAAGCTGGTGGTATGAAAGTAAGAGCTGTTAGTGGTGGTGATTCATATTCGTTCAAAGTTAAAACACGTAAATAAAGTTTAACAAATAAAAAACAAAAATTATGCCTTTTATTAACCCCGCACAAGGTGCAGAATTACTGCACGTTACGCCTCGTCCAACACAGACGTTATTTAATGATAACTACCTGTCGTTTGATGGTGGCAGCGCAACCGGTGATACGAACAGTTTTGCTGCTCAATTTTTACCGGAAATTTATGAAAAAGAAATAGAGAGATTCGGTAAAAGAACTATCTCTGGTTTCTTAAGCATGGTCGGTGCAGAAATGCCTATGGCTTCTGATCAAGTAATTTGGTCTGAGCAAGGTAGATTACACATCGCCTATGACGGAGTATCAAATGCTGGTACAGTTGAAGTTGCTAGTGCAACTACTATTACCGTTCCTGCTAATAACCAAATACAAAACCACGATACTATTATTATCGCTAACGAAGGTAATAGTAAAGTGTTAAAATGTTTAGTTACTAATGGTGGTGGAACAGCTACACTTACTGTTGCTCCTTACACTCAGCTTGCACTTAATGGTAGTGGAAGTCCTGCAGGTACTCAAAACTTCGGTACAGGTGAAGATATAAATATCTTTGTATACGGTACTGAATATAGAAAAGGATCCGATGAGACTACAAGATCAATGGATGCTTCTTTCACTCAATTTTCTAACAAACCAATCATCATCAGAGACAGATACCAAGTTAATGGTTCTGACACTGCTCAGATCGGTTGGGTTGAAGTTACTTCTGAAAATGGTGCTTCTGGATATTTATGGTATCTTAAATCTGAACATGAGTCAAGATTAAGATTCTCTGATTATTTAGAAATGGCTGTTATCGAGGGTGTTCCTGCTAGCTCACAATTTGCTGGTGCTGGTCAATATGATGTTGCTGGTACTGACGGTTTATTCTATGCTTTAGAGCAAAGAGGATTAGTTTGGACTGGTACTGACTTTGATGTTGTTGACACTTCTGGTGTTGATGATCAAGTTGCTGCTGGCGCTCACGTTGGTATGGCTGAATTCGATACTATTCTTCAAGAACTAGATAAGCAAGGTGCTATTGAAGAGAACATGATGTTCTTAAATAGAGCTACTTCTCTAGAAATTGATAATATGTTAGCTAGTCAAAATTCTTATGGAGCTGGTGGTACATCTTATGGTGTATTCAACAACTCTGAGGATATGGCGCTTAATTTAGGTTTCTCTGGTTTCAGAAGAGGTTCTTATGACTTCTATAAAACTGACTGGAAATACTTAAATGACTCTGTAACAAGAGGATTAATTGGTGATGTCGAAGGTGTTATCGTTCCTGCTGGAACTTCAACAGTTTATGACGAATCAATGGGTAAAAACGTCAAAAGACCTTTCTTACATATAAGATATAGGGCTTCTGAAGCTGATGACAGAAAATTAAAATCATGGATCACTGGATCTGTTGGTGGAAATTATACGTCTGCAGTTGATGAGATGGTAGTTAATTACCTATCAGAAAGATGTTTATGTGTTCAAGGTGCGAATAACTTCGTATTATTGAAATCATAACACTTATTATTAAAGATGATGGGTGCTTCGGCACCCTTCACCTTTATTTTTTACAAACTTTTTAATTATATTATATCATGGAAAAAACAAAAAAAGTGGTTAAAGAACCACAAGTTGAAATACAACAAAAAACACAGGTTGAAAAACCTAAAACTTCCCAATGGGAAATTAAAGACAGGACGTATATGATCTTAGGAGAAGCGCCACCTGTTACTAAAGTACAATCTAGACATTCAAGAAGAAAACCTTTACTTTGGTTTGATGAAGAGAAAGGTTATAATAGAGAATTAAGATATGCAACAAACCAACGTTCACCATTAAAAGATGAACAAAAGGGTTATTCTACTTTAGGACACATCTTTTTTAAAAATGGATCACTAACAGTAAGAAAAGATCAGCAAGCATTGCAAAAACTTTTATCACTGTATCATCCAAAAAGAGATAAATTATATCAAGAACACAAACCTGTAGTTAACGCTATGAACGAAGTGGACATGATAGAACTTGAAATAGAAGCTTTAAATCTAGCTCAATCATTAGAGGTTGATGATTTAGAAGCTATTTTAAGAGTAGAATTTGGGAATAAAGTTAGCAAACTGACATCTAAAGAAATAAAAAGAGATGGTTTAGTTTATGCTAAAAGAAATCCTGGGGCTTTTATAGAACTTGCATCAGATGATAATGTTTATTTGAGAAACATCGGTGTTAAAGCTGTTGAAGCTAACATAATTAAACTATCAAGTGATAATAGAAAATTCACTTGGCACAACGACAGAAAGTTATTCACTGTCCCATTTGACGAAAATCCATATTCAGCATTAGCTGCATGGTTTAAAACAGATGATGGTATAGAGGTTTTAAAAGCTGTTGAGAAAAAAATCAAATAAAACAAACTTATAGAGGTAACCATCTCTATGAGGTGGTTACTTACTATAAATAAAAAGAAATATGGCAGTTAATATAGATACAGTTTATCAAAGAGTTTTGGCAATAGCTAATAAAGAACAAAGAGGTTATGTAACACCTCAAGAATTTAATCTATATGCCAACCAAGCTCAGATGGATATTTTTGAGCAATACTTTTATGATTTAAATCAATTTGGCAGAATGCCTGGAAATGATACCACGTACGCAGATATGATTGATCTATTGAATGAAAAAATAGATTTATTTGAAAGGTATAGGGAACAATTAGTTCTTCCTAATTCTGGATCTATGTCTGGAAACCAACCTGGTATGGGTACTTTACCTTTATATTATCGTATGGGCGAACTTTATCATAAACATAGAGGCGGATATATAGAAATTGAAAAAATAAATCAGAATGAAGTACATCATATTCAAAATTCACCTTTAACAGCACCAAACTTAATGAGACCTGTTTATGTTAGAATAGCGGGTATAACACCAAACGCTGCAAATAACTCAGCTCAAACAGCAACAACTCAAAACGAAATTAATCGATCAAGATCAATTCAAGTGTATCCAACAACAATTTCAACTGTTTATTGTAACTACATAGCAAGACCTGTTACTGTAGAGTGGGCATATACTACTGTATTAGATGAAGCATTATATAACGCTAATAACAGTCAAGACTTTGAATTACATATATCTGAAGAAACTGAATTAGTAATAAAAATATTAGAACTAGCTGGTGTAGAGATTAAAGATCCTCAATTATATCAGGTGGCAGCTACAGAAGAAGCACAAAACGTACAACAAGAAAAACAATAAGATATGCCATTATTCCAAGGAACACAGCAACAGTATTACGGACAAGAGCAATTTACAACAACAGCGGCTCAAGCAACTGGTGGTGGTAGTGCTGGTCAATATGTTTTAACATTTCCAGATAACGAAACGCTATTAAATAATTTAGCCACAATGCCTGATGCAGCTGGTGAGATGAGGGTTGATACATTAGTTGGTGGTACAACAACAACTGGTGTTCCATTTGAGTTCAATAACACGACTAATACAATTACCTTAGGTACACCTGTAGCCGCTGGATCTGTAGTAACAGTAAATATAATAAATCCACAACTTGGTAATTATCAATTTATATCTTTAAAAACTATAATTGATAACTTTATAATATCTTATGTTGGTAGGGATAAAATTATACCTAAAGTTAGAAGAGCTGATATTGCTTTTCATGCTCAAAGAGCTATTCAAGAATTAAGTTATGATACTCTTAAATCTACAAAATCTCAAGAACTAGAGGTTCCACCTTCATTAAAAGTAGCATTACCGTTTGATTACGTTAATTACGTTAAGGTTGCTCATATAGATAATGATGGTATAGAGAGAATATTGTATCCAGCTAGAAAAACAAGTAACCCTACGGCTATACTACAAAATGATGATTCTAGTAACATATATGATAGTGGTGGTAATTTAACATACGCGTCTGATTCAGATGCGTGGACTAGGTATCAAGGTAGTTCATCTACAGAAGACACTTCTGATGATGATAATGTGGATAGTGATTTTGATATACTAGAAGGTCAAAGATATGGTATATCACCTGAAAATGCTCAGTTTAATGGAATATTTTATATTGATGAAGAAAAAGGTTATATACATTTTGATGCTAGCATGAATGGGAATACATGTATGATAAAATATATAAGTGATGGTTTAGCTACAGATGATGAGATGATAGTTCATAAGTTTGCTGAAGAAGCTGTATATAAACACATAGCATATGCTATAGCTAGTACACACACCTCAGTACCACCTACATATATACCCTTACTTAAAAGAGAGAGATTTGCCGCAAAAAGACAAGCTAAACTTAGATTATCTAATCTTAAATCAGAAGAGCTTGCTCAAATAATGAGAGGTAAGTCTAAATGGATTAAACACTAATAAATATGCCAGATATAAAACATTATTTTCGTTCAGGTAAAATGAATAAAGACCTGGATGAGAGGTTAGTACCTAATGGAGAATATAGAGATGCACAGAATGTAGAAATATCAACTTCTGAAGGAGATGATGTTGGTACTATTCAGAATGTTAGAGGTACAACTAAAATTACTGGCAAAACTTATAATTCTAGTTCACAGACAGTTACTGATAATTGGTCTGGCACTAGTTTTGGTTTAACTAACGCTGTTTGTATTGGTTCTAAATTAAATAACGAAAACGATAGAATATATTGGTTTATAAAAGCTAACGAATCTAATTGTATAGCTGAATACGATAACGTTAAAGATATAATATCCCCAGTGTTAGTTGATACAGCTAATATATTAAATTGGGAATCCACTGATTATATAACTGGTATAAATGTAGTGGATGGTATGTTATTATGGACAGATAATAAAACAGAACCAAAGAAAATAGATATTGAAGCCTTAAAATCTGGATGTGCTAGTAACTTCACAACTCACACTAAATACACTGGTAATAAAATCCCTGCATCAGAACTCTCTGCTGCATCAAATTTCACTGAAGAACATATAACCGTAGCTAAACAAGCACCTATTAGTGCTCCAACTTTAACTATGTCAACATCTACAAGAGGTGGTAACGGAACTGGTGTTAATCAAGTTTTAGTTACAAACTCAGTAGCTAGTACATTCACTGACAGTGAGAATGTAGCTAAGGATGCTGGAACTTCTGTTGATTTAAACTTCACCCCTGAACCAAACTGGCAAGTTGGTGATATAATAACACTAACATCTACATATGAGGAATTAGGTCAAACAACTAACTATGAAATAAAAGTTAGGATTACAGCACAGTCATTTGGAACACAAAGAGCAACTTGTATAATACAAAGTATACCAGTTGAGATACCATATGTTAATTTAGTATGGGAAGGTATTTTAAGTGAAGAAGGTGTTTTATTTGAAAAGAAGATAGTTAGATTTGCTTATAGATGGAAATATTATTCAGGAGAATATTCTACATTTTCACCATTCAGTGAAATAGCATTTAAACCTGATGAGTTTGAATATTTATCCACAGATGGACATAACGTTGGTATGATAAATAATTTAAGACAATTAACTATAACTATAACCGACACGAAACCTATAGACGCTGAAGAGGTTGATATATTATATAAAGAATCAAACAATAATAATGTATATGTTGTTGATACGTTAAAAGAGAACTCTGATGGTAGTTTCCCTACAACTTACGATTTAGAATCAGAAATAATAAGTAAAACAGTAGAAAGTAACCAAATGATAAGACCTTGGGATAATGTACCAAGAAGAGCTAAAGCTCAAGAGGTTACCGCTAATAGATTAATATATGGTAATTATTTACAAAACTATAATATACCTAACACTAACATGCCTGATATAAGTATGGCGATACTTCAGTCTCCTATAACAACTATTAAAACGCCTGAACTCTCTATTAAGTCACTTAGAACGTATCAAGCTGGTGTTGTATATTTAGATAAATATAATAGGCAAACCCCAGTATTCACTAGCAATCAAGCTTCTAAAAACACTGGTAAAAACTATGCTGATACTGTAAATAGTATACAATTAACTTTAAACAACACACCACCTGACTGGGCAACTCATTTTAAATATTATATAAAAGAAACTTCTAATGAGTATTACAATCTTTCTATGGATAGGTATTATCTTGCTGAAGATGGTAACGTTTGGTTAAGTTTTCCTTCATCAGAAAGAAATAAAGTAGACGAAGAAACTTATTTAATATTAAAGAAACAACACGATGCCGATACTTTTGTTGGTGTTAAAGCTAGATATAAAATATTAGATATATCTAATGAAGCTCCTGATTTTATAAAACTAACTAAAAAAGCTATAGCTACTGCAGATGTTAAAGCTATGTCTTCTAACATACCACAGATAGGTAGTACGTCATTTAAATTTTACGGTCCAAATCCAGATGCAAATCCAAGCTTTGGTAGCGGATTTTCATCAGATGGTTTAATACAAATAAGAGTTGGTAGTCAAAAAACAGAAAAATATAGTATTGTAAGTGGTGGTCCTACTGGTGAAGACACAGGTAGTGATAGTACAATAAAATATGATTATACAGTAAGTATAGACGAGCCGTTAAAAGAAGGTGAAACTATGTTATCTAGTTTATCTTCTGGTACTGATTTTGAGGTTATATTATTTGAAGAAAAATTTGAAAGAAAACCAGAATTTTATGGTAGATTTTTTGTTAAAATAAATAGAAACGCTGCTTTTGATAGCAATATTATAGAAACATATCCAGACGTTCAAGCTGAATATGGTATATCAAATGCTAGAGCAATATATGATGACTCTCAAAACAGTGGTCCTAATGATGGAGATCAAGAAGCATCTTGGAAAGATACTAAAAATAAACATAACAAGGTATATACACCTGGACACCCTGTTATAGGTAGTAAAAACATGACTATACATTGGTCTGGTGCTCCAAAATCTGGTAGTAAAAGTTTTGATGAAGCTAATACTATAAACAACTTTTTAAAAGCTATGTCAAGTAGCAATACCTTATTTAGAATGAAAGGTTCTACCAGTGGAACGACTGGTGAAATATATAGAGTAGTAGATTGTAATATAACGTATACATATAGAAGAACAGGTAGAAAAAGATTGATGAGTAGTAAGAGAAGGAGCTATGCTATTGAATTTGAACACGTAACACATGGTACACCTTACGAGGATTCTTTCACGTATAGTAGTGATAAGATAGATGAAATACAAATTGTTGAAAAAGTAATATCTGGAGATAACAAAGTGTTAACATCAAACAATCCAGCTATATGGGAAACAGAACCTAAAGAAGCTATAGATTTAGATTTATATTATGAGACAGGTAATACGTATGCAATATCTGCACATGGTACTACTCACACGGTACCATTTAGAAACTGTTACTCATTTGGTAATGGTGTAGAATCAAATAGAATAAGAGATGATTATAACGCTCCTCAAATAGACAAAGGTGTTAAAGTATCAACTGTACTAGCTGAACAATATAAAGAAGAGAGGAGAAAAAATGGTTTAATATACTCTGGTTTATTTAACTCAACAAGTGGTGTAAATAGATTAAATCAATTTATAGCAGGTGAATCAATAACTAAAGACATTAATCCACATTATGGTAGTATACAAAAACTACACGCTAGAAACACTGATCTTATAACTTTCTGTGAAGATAAAGTATTAAAAATATTAGCAAATAAAGATGCATTATATGAAGCCAGTGGTAATCCACAACTAACAGCAACTAATAGAGTTTTAGGACAAGCTATTCCTTATGTTGGAGAGTTTGGTATAAGCAAGAATCCAGAGTCGTTTGCATCATATGCTTATAGGGTTTATTTTGCAGATAAAAATAGAGGTGCTATATTAAGATTATCAAGAGATGGTATAACACCTATATCAGAAAATGGAATGAGGGATTACTTTAAAGATACATTACCTAGTTCAACGTTGGTATTAGGTAGTTATGATGATAGTAAAGGATTATATAATTTAACTCTTGATGGTCAAACTGTTTCTTTTGATGAGAAAGTAAATGGATTTCCAAGTTTTAAATCTTTCGTTCCAGAAGCTGCTGTATCACTAAATAATGTTTATTATAGTATAAAAAGCGGTGAATTATGGAAACATACAAATGAAAAAAGAAATAGATTTTATGATAGTTCAGCAGGAGAAAATGATGCAACAAAGTATTACAATTCATCTGTAACATTATTAATAAATGAAATGCCAGAAATGATAAAAGGTTTTAAAACTTTAAATTACGGCGGATCAAAATCTAGAGTATATACAAACAATTATGATGCTGGAAACAACTATAGTAATCCTACTAGTACAAATACTACAGGTTGGTTTTGTGAATCAATAACAACTAACGAACAATCTGGATTTATAAAAGAATTTAAAAAGAAAGAAGGTAGGTATTATAATCATATTAAAGGTGATGCTACTGTTCATAGTTCAACTTCATCTAACTTAGATAGTCAAGAATTTAGTGTACAAGGTATCGGTCAATTCACGGGTAGTTTAACAGGTGATACAACACCTGATGATAGAACTGTAACAGTTAGTTTAACTGGTGTTGCTAATGCAACAGTAGATAACTACAGTTTTGATGTTACACCTACAACTGAAATACACACCGCTAACGCTAGTATAGAAATGAGATTAATACCAAGTCCTGGTTATACGTTAACAGCTGGTGATCTTAGTGTAACTGAAGGAAATAATACTAGTATGATAACTGAGTATGTTACAAGTGTTACATTTGCTCAAGCTGGAAACAATGTAGTAGCTACGGTTAATTTCACAGATGGTGTTAACATGCCAAATAATAATTTAAGTATTCCTCTAGCGGTAACTGGAGATAGTGTTTTAGCGGTTTATAAATTACATGATTTAGAATTAAAATCTAATACTGATCCACTTAATAAAATAACTTTTCAAAAAGTTTTTCCTGGGAGTGGCCAAGCAACTGCAGAACCACACGCGGATAGAACAGGTTTTCCTGCAGGATATGCAACAACTCACTCTGTAGCTCTTGTAACACTTGATTTAGCGAGTGGTTACGATTTTAAAGTTGCGCCTAGTTATATTATAGAAACTCAAGATGATAACGACGAAAGCGAATATATTATAACTTATCAAGATTATAATCTATCTAATCAAACTATAACTATAGGTGTTAATGGTGTTACTTTAGCTTCTGTAGATAAAAGAATTTACACTATTCAATATAAGTTTCCTGCTTCAGATACTAGTGATAATGTAATAATATTTGATGCAATATCTGTTGCTGAAGATGTTAGTGAAGCTAACAAGATAACTGGTTATAACGTTTCTGGATCAACTAAGGTAACTAGATTTGCTCAATCAAAAAATGTAGATGTATATGGAGCTGTTGGTGCTAATTTTACATTTAAAAATAGTACTCCACCATATCAAACATGGACAACACCTTCAACATCTCCTGATCCACAAGGTAGTACTTCTGGATCTAGTACAACTTTAACACTAGCACAGGCTAATAATGATATTAAATTAGGTATGTTAGCATCTTGGGATGGTTATAAAGGTAAAATAAGAATAGCTAGAACCGCTGACGTTAGTAAATATAAAGAATATGGTATATCAGCTGCTAGTGATCAAGGTGATTGGTTTAAATTAACTGTAGTAAGATTTAGTAGTAGTGGTAGTTTATCTCCTTTAGATACATACCCTGCTAACGATCCTGTTAAAATATCAATATATGATAAAGATGGTACAATATTAAGTGCATTTACTACGAAAAATTATGTGTATAATAGCACTCAAACATCAGGAGATCCTACTGCTGGAAAAATTAGATTTAATAATACTATTGTTAATTTTGCTGAATTTTATTCTAGTACTGCTAATGAAATATATATATCTGATGAAGATGGTGATGGTAATGATTTAACAACCCCTCTAACAACTTTAATTAATGCAACTCCGGTTTCTGATTCAGCTGTTGTAAATAATGTTAGTGGAACTACAGTTACCTTAGCGTCTGCTAAAACTATTATTAGTCAACCGATAACTTTCTCTGAATGGTGGAACGGGACAGCGTGGGTTAGCTCATCTCAAACATTAACAATAGGTAGTAGTGGATCTTATAGAGTTGCTCTAGACTTTTTTGAAACACAGGTTTTAAAAAGTTATTATATAACATTAGGTGCAATATCACCAACTACGTTACTAAGTCCATTAATGGGTAATATATATGATAACTCAACACCAGGTGTTGTACAAAATCCTTTTATAATACATCAATATCCGGATGCTTCGTTAACAATAAATGCCGCAAGTGCTTCTAGTGACTTTACAATAACATCTTCTAACAAAGTATCAACATATACAGCTTTAGGTTATCCTGTAGAAGATTCTAGTTTCTTTGCTGTTCCTTTGAATATAACAGCAACAGCTACTGGTAATATAACAAAAGCTAGAGACCCAGAAATAGAAGATTTTACTAACTATAATAGTAATAGTTTTGATTGGGATTTTGAATTAACAGCTGTTACCATAAACAATAGCCCAAGTCCGAAAACAGTAGCTATAACTGGTTACGCTTATGTAGATCAATATGGTACAGAATCAACTACGTCTACTTTAGCTTTAGATAGCTTTTTAGGTGCTGCTGGTGGAGGTAGTTCTAGTGGTGGACAGATAATGTGGACACCTGCTGTTACTGGTGCTGGTGGTTTTATTATCAACGCTTTTGGAACTTATAATGATACTATTTCACCTACTTTTAGTAGATCAAATAGTAAATTAATAGATGTTGGTGTTGGTAACGGAACAACTGTTTCAGGAACTGGTACTATATATGGTAATTTCTATGGAAACACTCAAGGACAAATAACGTTATCAATAACTGCTACGTCATCATCTTGTTTACATCAGGTAACTAATTTATCAGTTACAAAAGGTAGTTTAACAGGTAGTGGCGCTAGTCAAGATTTAGCATACACATGGACAGCTCAATTTGATGAAGATATAGATGCAGCATCAGATGCAACATTTACAGTTGCTGTAGCATTATTTAATGAACCTTAATAGATAGATATGGACGAAATAACAATGACTTTTCCGAACGTTAATAAATCAGTGCAAATTGGAGATACCGTTTATTATCAAACAACAGCTGGTGTTATTACTAAAATGGGTGCTGCAACTGCTGTAACAGATGTAACTATTACTTGTGAAATAGGTGGTACTACAACAAGACCAACTGGTAATGATTTTATATTATTCAGTAAGGATAATAGAGGTAATACCTCTGCTTTAAGAGGATATTACGCAGAAGTAAAAATGACAAATGACGATTCAACTCAATGTGAACTATATGATGTTGGTAGTGAGATATTTGAATCTAGTAAATAATATGTAACTATATATGTATAACTTAATTAAAAAAAATAAATAAATTATGAGTCCAGGTATGATAATGGGTGCCGTTGGTGGTGTTGCCGGTATAGCTGGTGGTATCATTGGTGGTGGTAAAAGAAGAGCTGAACAAAGAGCTGCCCAACAAGAAATGCAAAGAGCTAAAAATCAAATGATGAATTTAGACACTAGTAACCTAGCGGCTAATATGGAAAATCCATATGAGGATCTTACTGTAAATACACAGCAAGCAGATATGATGAACCAACAAAATCAAGCCATGCAAGCTAATATAATGTCTCAAATGGGCGGAGCTGCTGGAGGTTCTGGTATTGCTGCTTTAGCACAAACTATGGCTAACCAAGGTGCTCAACAAGCTCAACAAGCTTCTGCTAGTATTGGAGCTCAAGAAGCTGCAAATCAAAAAATGGCTGCTCAAGGAGCTATGGGTGTTCAAACTGCTCAAATAGCTGGTGCTGAAGCTGGAAGAGGTTTGGAATATCAAAAAACAAATGCCATGATGGGTATGGCTCAAAATAGATTAGGTGCTGCAAACGCCGCAAGACAAGCCGCTACAAAAAGTATCATGAGTGGTGTTGGTAGTTTAGCTGCAGGTGCCGCTTCACACTTTGATGAAATTGGAAAAGCTGGGAACGATTAAAAATTAAAAATTAATATAAAATGTCAAAAGGTAAAACAACTACAAAAAATACAAATTTACTAGGAAATTTTCAAAATACAGGAAATTACAATCCTAGCTTTGTTGACGTACATGGCGCATTTGGAGCAGGTGCTGCAAATACTATAAAATCCACTCCTAAAAATAACCCTGAACAAAGTTACAGTGATAGGATTGCGTCTAGTAAAATAAAAGAGGGTGCTAAATCTATTGATTTTAACTATGATGCCGTGCCACCTGAATTGTTACCTCAAGTTAAATCACATCTTTTTAATTTATCTATACAAAGGGCTGGTGAAAATTACATGGAAGCAGAGTCTGACGATACTGATATAATAAGCAGGGTAACTCGTGATCAAAATAAAGACGTGATAGATTCTGGCGTGGAAAAATTAAAAGAACAATTTACACTTTTAAAAAATGTAAGAGAAGGTTGGTCTAAAGACGAGAAAAGCAATGCAATATCTAGTTTAATTAGTACAGAAAGAAGACAACGAATAAGTGATTTTGTAAACAACAAAATACCTATGTCCTTTACTGCAGATGGTAGAATAATGTTTAGTGAAGGTGAGGAAACGTTTGGTGTAGAAGATATGCCGGGTTATTTTAATAAAGATTATACCAACGCTAATGCTATGTTAACTAATTATACAAACGTATTCGATGCTGGTGAAGAATTTACAGACGCGACTAGACAATTACATAACAATCAGTTTAACGAAATGTTATTAAATGGTGGTGATCAAACTTTATTATCATTAGCTTTTGATGATGTAGGATTAGAAACACAAGAGGGTGGTTTATTAGGTACTCAAGCGCAATGGCAAACACAAATAGACGCTATTAACGGTAATGATCCAATCGCTGCTGAAGAAGCTAGAGGACAAATAAAAACAGCTTTAGAAGAATCTTATATGACAACATTAGAAGAGCAAGCTAAAAAAGGTAAAATAGAGAAAGATTTACTTAAGAAAGATAAAAAAGACTGGACTAAAAGTCAATTAGCTGTAATACAAAGAAAGAAAGAAAGACTAGCATCTCTTAATGACCCAGGAAGACAAAATGCAAAATCAAAACCAGTTGTAGGATATAGTGGTAGTGGTGTAGTAGCTAAATGGTTTGACGCAACAGATACTTCAGCGGCTGGATACATGGTGTTTGATGCAAAATCTGGTGAACCAGTACTTACATGGAAAGATTTTATTTTCAACCCAGATGATCCAACATTACATAGAATTCTTAGAATAGAATCTTAATAATTAAATTAACCCCATATGCTAAAATATCAATTTATAGACGGTTCAGTGAAAACTGAAGAAGACATATTACAAGCCGCTGAAAGCGAAGGTATAGAACTAAATGACTATTTAGAGTTATATGGTGGTTCATTAGTTGAGGAGACTAGTGATAAAACTGAAGTTGTTAATCCATTTATAAATGATAACGATGACCCCGATGCAGATAAAACCTGGAAAGACGGTGGGTATAATGGTATATTTGGATTAAATAAGATAGCATTAAAAATGTATGAAAATGAGCCTTGGTATAAAAGAGCTTACGCTGCTTTAAATCCCGTGAATGCTATAACTTCAAAAGCTTATGATGCTAAAGAAGAGAAAGAGAAAAATGATAGATGGGCAACACCTGAATTTCAAGATGAAGCTAAAAAAGTTAATCAATACATGTTGAATAAACTTAATATTAACACAGAAGAAGGTAATACATGGGTTAGGGATGCTGCTGGTTTTGGAAAGAATGAAAAAATAGATTGGGAGTATATTCGTGACAAAAAAGACGAAGGCGCAGTTGAGGCTTATAATGGCTTGTTAGATAACATGAAATCAGAATTTGGACACACTGGGTGGTTTGATTTTCAAACTTTACCAGGATTAAATGGACTTCCTACGATTATTCCAAAATTAGACCATGATGATCCAAACAGTAATTTGAAAGCTGATGATTATGAAGAATTATTTGGAAAATTAATAAATATAAAAGCTAACCAAGCTAAAGATAAGCGAGAGCATAACAACACGGTTGAAACTATTAAGTTAATAAATAGTGATTATAAAGTATCAAAAAAAGATAGTCCTTTTTTTAATGTAGATCTTGAAAACAATGAAGAAGTAGCTAAATTAGGTAGAGACCATATATTTAAGAATGCTCCAAAAGAAAAGAAAAAATTATTCGAAATACAAGAGAGGATAAAAGAGCATATTGATAAAAAAGAAAATATAAGTCCCACGATAGAAAATACTGCAAAGTGGAATGCAGAATATAAAAAGCTATTAGAAGAGCAAGAAAAAGCTTTAGCAGATGTAAAAGGAACTTGGGGTGTTGAGACAAAAGCTACAGCTTATATAAACTACGAAACAGGTACTGCAACAGGCACTGCAACAGAAGGTGCTTTAAAAATTCCACACGATAAATTTGAGTTTTTGAAAGAAAAAATAAAAGGTGAAGTTGAAAGCGCGGAACCTGATGGTAGAACTCACAAAGAAATCATAAGCGACAAACTCGATCGCACAATACAAGACCTTTACTTAAGTGACGCTAGATACTCTGATAAAAAAGAGGTGGTTATTAATGACCACAGAGCTTGGCAAGTATTGATGCGCGAAGGCTATCAACCAGTAGGTAAAACAGAAAAAGGTTTTATATTTGATGTACCTTATGGAGAATTAGCTAAATGGCAGAACGCGGTTGTTAATAGTGATGGTACTTGGACAGGATTTAGCAGGTTTACATTATTATCGGATGATTCTGAAGATAGTGAAGAAGGGTTTGAAGCTTTCAAAAACAGTAATATAAGCCCTGAATTAAAAGCTTTGTTACCAGAAGATTTTGATTATAGCAGTGGTGCTTGGCGTCAATTATTTAAAAGTCCAGATGGACACATGGGTTTACTTGAGTTTGATGAAGATCAAGCTTTTGATTCTTCAGAAAGACAAGATATATGGGGTATATTTGCTAAAGATCAAGATAGATATGCCGCAGATGATTTATCAAAAGAATTTAAAATAAACTTAGCAAGATATTCAGAAAATCGTGAAAAACTATTAACACAGAAACATGTTTTGGCTGACATGGACATGTTTAATATTGATCCAGCATCATATAATGATACCACTGGTGAGAATATTGCTGATTTCTTTTTGCACACTGGAGAAGTGCTTGGTGAAGGTTTTATTCCCCTGCTTACTCTAGGTGAAGTACATGGGGATATGAGTAAAGAGAATTCATTAATTAAAGCTATGAGTAATAGAAAGAAGTTAGATGTACTTCAAACTATATCAAATGAAACTGGTTTAGCTTTAACAGATGATCAAAAAGAAGAGATTCAAAGAGGTTTAGGTTATGATGTATGGGAAGGTGTTATGGGTTTTGTACCGGTGATAGCGGAGTTTGCAGCAATTGAATATGCTATGGTTCAAACGGGTAATGTTGTAGGAGCTATTGGTAATATAGGTAGAACCGCTAGTAAGATAAAAAGTTTAGCAGGTGGAGGAACTGTATATAGAAATGCTAAAACTGGCAAAAGACTTAAAGAATCTGAAGTACTAAGATTAGAAAAGGGTTTAAAAGCTCCAAGAGATACAAAAGCATTTAACGAAGCGGCGGCTAGAGTAGGTATTAAACATGCAACTGAAAAGAGCTTGCATCATAGAGCTATGTATCACACTTATATGGGTGTTAGAGAAGAGATTAAAATGAAAGCAGCTTTTGATGAGCATTATCACATGGGTGGTGGTGTTGCGTTTTATGGTGTTGGTAGATTAATGAATAAAATATGGAAACCAGGCACGAGCAATATATTAAACACGGTAACTGGTTGGGGAAAATCAGGTATAGCTGGTGCTATATCTGTACAAGCTGCTCAAAATTTAGAAGCTATAGTTGGAAGCTTACGTAATAATAAATCTTATATGCTCGCGTTAGAAGAAATGTACCCTGATACAGACCAAACGTTTAGAGATATGTTAGTAGATTATTTTGTGTTTGGTGCGATTGGAGCTAAAGGTTGGATGGGTGGATCAAAAGGTCTTACTGAAGGTTATGCTTTTAGAACTAATAAATCTTTAAAAAACCTGTACGATGCGGCTAATACAAAAATTGAAGCAGCTAATAAGGTATTAGAAAAAGATCCTAAAAATGAAGATGCAATTAAACAAAGAGACAAGTATACAGATTTGTGGCAGGATTTAGGTAGAAGATTAGATATTATTGATAAATATGATAGATGGCAAAACCCTATAGAAGCAGAAAAAATGATGAACAGATCTGGTCAAAATTATCTAGACGTTTTTAGAGGATTAGGATATAAGAATGCTTCATTTAAAATGGTTAATAACGAATATGATATGGGTAAGATTGCTGGTCTTGAAAATAAAGAAGCCGCAGCATCTATAACAAAAGACGGTCAAATAGTTATTAACACAAGTAAATCGAATGTAGGTAAAATACCTCATGAGGTAACGCATCATGTTTTTGAACACTTATTTGAACAAAACCCTGCTATAGCTCAAAAATTTAAAAACGCTATTAAAACTGGTTTTAAAGATGTTAAGATAGAGCAAGTGGTTTTAAGAGATGATATTGCTAAGAAGTGGAAAAAAGGTGACAAGGTTTTAATGAACCTAGAACAAATGATTAAAAACCAATATGGTGGTAGAGGTGATTTTAATAATATAAAAGCACCTGAATATGTTGCTTATGCTGCAGAAATATTAGCTAATCCTAGAATGTATGCAAAATTGGTAACTGGAAAACACAACACATATGGTAACGTTTTACAGGAATTAAATAGATTTGGAGAACAATATATAGGTAAATCATTAAATAAACTAGAATCTAAACAAGATATTATAGATTTCTTAGGTAACTTCGCTGTTAGTGTTAAAAGTGGTACTATGACTGCTAAGCAAGTTAACATGTTTAGGAAAGTTAAGAACGAGGGTATATATAATGAGATAATTAATTTTGATGGTAGAAACAAAAAAACTAAGGCTAAAGACGCGGCTAATGAAGCTACTGAAAATCAAATGAATTCAAAAGATATATTGTTAGATGGTAAAACAGCTGCTGAAAGATCAAAAGAAACACAAAGAAGATACGAGTCGTCTATAGAGAAAACAAAAGATATAGACGAGACTATAAAAGAATTATTAGCTATTGATTCATCAAAACCAAGCGTTGGTGCAGATGGTGTACCAAGATGGAATAATAAAGAATTTGGAGCTATTGTGTATAATGTTGTAGATAGTTATAATGCAAAAAGGCCAAGAGAATATCAAATTACTGGTGAAGCTAAATATGACTTAGTAATGGATTTAGTTTATGATTTAAATGGTGGTGGTAAAAGAGGTTTAGAAAATATTATAAAAAAATATCATGAGTATACACCTAAAGAGGGTGAAGTGAAACAACCACTTACTAAGACAGTAATGCAACAACTTAATCTTAGAATACATGAAATAAAAGAACGAGGTATTGACCAAAGATCTGAAGAAACTGGAGGTGAGTTTGGATTTGGAATAGATATGTATGATCCTGCTAATTTAAGTAAACTAGGTACAACCGAGCAATCATTTGAGTTTAAATCTAAAACCGAGAGATTAAAAGATAAAAAAGGTATAATACTAACCAGTGAGTTAAGAATACCAACAAGAACAGTATTAGGACTTAATACTAAAGCTAGGTCTAATATAATAAACTTTGAAGATAAAGGTAGATTACCTTCTTTTGAAAAAATTGCAGAAATAAACAGTAAGGAATCTAAAAAGGTTTTAGAAGAGTGGTTAGGTGTTAACCCTAATTTAAAACCATCAGAATATTATCAAGCTGTAAAAGATAAAGTATTTTCTCAAAATGATATAATGCATAAATCATTACCGTTAACATCACATCCTAAAATGTATGAAAACTCTAATGTAGCTAAAACTATTTTTAAAGAACTTTATGAAAAAACTGGTGAAAAATATACGTATGCAGAAATGCCTACATATTTAACCCCTAAAGAAAGAGCATCGCAACCTCTTAAGTGGAGAAAAAAGGATGTGAGTGAGGTTCCACCTAAAACATTATATAATATAATATACAAAGGATCAAGGAAGGATGTTCACGCTAAAGGTGTAAATACTTGGGCAGAAATGGCGGGTAAAGTACTAAGCAGTCAAGTTACTAGAAAACAATTAAATAATCCAGCTGTTCAAAACGCTTTAGGTAAAAAGAATTTTGGTTTATTAGAAAGTTTAAAAATAGATCAAGTTATTGATCAAGTAAAAGAATCAATTAAAGGTAGTACACCTAAAGGATTATGGTCTGTTGAGTTCGAAATATTCGATAAATTTAAAACAGAATATAAAAAAGTAGATTGGTCGCGAGCTAATTATGCACAAGAAGAAGTACAAAGAATAATAAATACTTTCCCAGCTAAAGAAAGAGTTATTCTTGAAAAACACAAAGACCAGATAGTTAAAGAAATGAACTACAACTTAAGCTCAAAAATTTTAAATGAGTTTGCTGTATTGAATAAAGCACAAAGGGATTTAGGTAACTTTAAAACAAAAGATGTAGATATATCAAGTTTCAAAAATTGGAAAGATTTTGCTAAAACACTAAATAGTATAAAAGGATTAGAAGGTCATAAAGTTGGAGAGCGAAGTTGGACTAATAATAAACAGTCTGTTAAAGAGTTTGATGCTTTCATGGAAGATCTTTATAATTCTATGCCTAAAGAAATATTTGAGTTAAGTGCTATGAAAACATCTACAGGCGCTGGTCAAACAAAATATTTAGGTGAAAGAAGAAACAAAGATTGGACCGCAGCTTTTATTAAGAAATTAGAAGGTAGTAATGAAAAAGTTCCAGAATGGATAAAAGAATTTAGAATAATTAATAACGGAACATTTAAGAAAAATGTTGATACAGCTAAGAATAGAGAAGAATTTAATGATTTATCTAATCCTAAAGTCGTAAAA
>Ga0209404_10001053_pt1 | contig 19679 bp, 36 predicted proteins | sample TroAtlMetagenome_2_FD_187447 | JGI IMG/M metagenome (GOLD analysis project Ga0209404, IMG submission 187447) | Marine eukaryotic phytoplankton communities from Atlantic Ocean - Tropical Atlantic ANT8 Metagenome (SPAdes) (version 2) | ecosystem: Environmental > Aquatic > Marine > Oceanic...
GCCCCTGTAGAAGAAGTAGCGGAAGAAGCTGTAGAAGAAATTATTGAGAAAGCAATTACTTCTGATGCTCCTAATTATGAATCTATGACCAAAGTAGAATTAGAATCTTTAATGAGAGATCATGGAATAGAATTGGATAGACGTAAAACTAAAAGTGATTTGTTAGCAGAAGTTGACGAGTACTTTGCTTCAGTTCTACATACCCCCAACAAGGAAAATTAATATCCAATGGCTACGTCAGGAACTACAGCATTTGAAATGGATTTCACAGAGATCGCTGAAGAAGCCTGGGAACGTGCGGGTCGTCCATTACAGTCTGGGTATGATTTAAGAACTGCTCGTAGGTCTATGAATTTATTGACTATTGAGTGGCAGAACAGAGGTCTAAACTTATGGACTATTGATAGTGGAACTCAGACTTTAACAGCAGGAACTTCCCAATATACACTTCCCGCGGATACCATAGATCTTTTAGACCATGTCATACGGACAAACGCAGGGAATACAACTACTCAATCAGACCTTTCCGTAACACGTATTGGTGTGGGTAGCTACTCGGCTATACCAAACAAGTTAACACAAGGTAGACCTCTTCAGGTATGGGTAGAACGACTACAACCCGCTCCTAAGATAAACTTATGGACTGTACCCGATTCTTCTACGACGTATACGTTTGTATATTGGCGTTTACGAAGAATAGAAGACGCAGGTAATGGAGCTGAAACGCCTGATATAAACTTTCGTTTTTTACCTTGTCTGGTAGCAGGTCTTGCTTATAATATAGCTATGAAAACTCCTGAACTTGCAGCACGTATACCTGCATTAAAAACAGATTACGAAGAGCAATACGCTTTAGCCGCAGGAGAAGACAGGGAGAAAACATCTGAACGGTTTATACCACGAGTAGGGAGAATATAGTGAGTTACGAAGGAAGAAGGATAGCAAAAGCACAATTAAAAAATATTGCTAACATGAGTCCCGAACGGGCTTTTGATAAGTACTTCCAAAGTGTAGATTATACACAAGACCTTAAACGACTAAAGAGACAAGCAGACATAAAAAAGTTTGAACAACAAAGAAAAGAGCGTGAGCAAAGAAGAGCGTCGCGGAGTAAAGGTGGAGGAAGCGCAGGGGGTGATGATCCTACGTTTCCAATATTTAACATGATGAAAAGACCTGACTTACCTGAAGGTAAAAAAGCAGGGGGTAAAGTCAAAAAGAGTAAAAAAGTCCGTGGATCGGGTATTGCCAAAAAAGGCGTAAGACCTGTTAAAATGAGGTAAAAATGAGTGTAGCGTATGCTTCCAGTAAAAAAGTAATAGCGGAATGTGATGTCTGCGGATTTCGTTATAGACTACGAGAATTACGTAATTTGTTTAAACGAGGCAAGAATACTAACCTAAAAGCATGTCCTGATTGTTGGGAAGAAGATCATCCTCAAAACAAGTTAGGGTTATATCCTGTACGTGACCCCCAGGCAGTACGTGATCCACGTCCTGACTTTACAGGATATCCGAGCAGTAGAAATATAAATTGGGGGTGGAAACCTGTTGGGGATGGGAATAATAACTATGGACTATCTCCTAATACTTTAGAAGCTACAGGATCAGTAGGTAGTGTTACAGTGACAACAAGTTAGGAGAAAAAATGCCAAAAGTAGGAAAAAAACATTTTAGTTACACAAAAAAGGGCAAGGAAGAAGCTAAAAAGTATGCCAAGAAGGTTGGCAAGAAAGTAAAGATGCGTGGTGGGGGTTTAGCAACAAAAGGCTTATACGCTAGAGGACCAATGGGATAAGGTATGAATTACACATCTTTAAAAACCAATATAGCAGATATATGTGAAACTACGTTTACGGACGATCAGTTTGCTATGTTTACTCAGCAAGCAGAGCAAAAGATCTATAATACAGTTCAGATACCTGCGTTGCGGAAGAATGTAACTTCTGCATTAACATCAAGTAATAAGTATTTATCTATACCTTCGGACTTTCTTTATTCCTATAGTATGTCTATTTATACATCATCTGCAAATGTACATAGTTTTTTGTTGTATAAAGATGTTAATTTTATGCGAGAAGCCTATCCAAACCCTTCGACCACAGGTACACCTAAACATTATTCACAATGGTCTGATGGGTTTTTTATATTAGGTCCTACGCCAGACGCTGCTTATAATGTTGAGCTACATTATGGTTATTATCCTACATCTATAGTTACCGCTAGTACTACATTTCTTGGGGATGATTTTGATTCTGCCCTTTTAAATGGTGCGCTTATAGAAGCTATAAGATTCCAAAAAGGAGAACCTGACGTAATAGCAAATTATGAGAAATTATATTTACAATCTATGACGTTACTTCAAAATATTTCTGAAGTTAGAAATGTAACAGATTCTTATAGATCTGGTGCGAATAAGGTTAGTGTAGGTGGATAATATGTTAATGGAATTACCAAAAGACCCAATAGTAAATGTCCATACAACGGAAAAAAGAGGATTTACTCCTGAAGAAGTAGCTAGTAGGTGTGTGGAAAAGATTGTAGAAGTTAGCGATACAGCTCCTCCTGCTATAAGAGATCAGGCAAGAGCGTTTAAAGCACACTTAGAGAAACTTATAGCTTTTTATATGAAAGAAGCTATAAAGTCTGATAGAACTACAATATATAATGCTATTAAAGATGCAGGTTATGACCAACTTGCAGAACACATAAGGAGACTATAATGGCTATAACTCAAGCAATGTGTACGTCCTTTAAAAAAGAGTTAATGCAGGGGATGCACATCTTTTCAGCAAATGTTTCAGATTCTTCTTGTGATTATACAAGTGGCGATAGAACAGCAACTATGGATAGTACAGCAACTATTCATAGGGGGATGAATATTGTTTCTTCTGGAGAAACCCAGACCAGTACTAGAGTTTTATCTATTACTAATGCCACAACTTTTGAAATGACTGACACCGCATCGGCTTCGGCAAGTAACCAAAGTACTACTTTTTCAGGAGATACCTTTAAAATTGCATTATATACAAGCAGCGCAAGTTTGGCAGCGGATACGATAGGGTATACAACAAGTAACGAAGTATCAGGAACAAATTACGATGCGGCAGGGGGAGCTTTGACAAACGTCACTCCTACAACATCTAGTACCACTGCTCTTACGGATTTTTCAGACGTTACCTGGAGTTCTGCATCAATTACAGCAAGGGGAGCGTTGATATACAACAGTTCGGTGCAGAAGAATGTTTCAGGTACTTTATATTACCCATCAGTATGTGTTTTAGACTTTGGAGCAGATAAAACATCGTCTTCAGGAGATTTTACAGTTGTTTTCCCTGCAGCAGATGCAAGTAACGCAATAATAAGGATAGCCTAATGGCATTAAAGATTGCAGATAGAGTACGAGAAACCACCACTACCACAGGTACAGGAACGATATCTCTTTTAGGTGCTGTAGCAAATTTTGAGACTTTTACCGCAAATCTATCTAACTCGGATACAACATATTATGCGATTGTTGATAATACTAATAATGACTTTGAAGTCGGGTTAGGTACATTTACCTCATCTGGAACTACTATAGCAAGAACCGATGGTAATGTAATAGCAAGTTCAAACAGTAATAATAGAGTTAACTTAGGTGCAGGAACAAAAGACGTATTTATTACACTTCCTGCTACTAAGGTTGTTTATAAAGATGCCTCTAACGCAGTAGATGTTCCTTCCTTAAAAATAAATAGTACGGCTGTTACTTCAACGGCTGCTGAGTTAAATATTCTAGATGGCAAAAGTTTTGTGGATGAAGACGGCATGGATTCTAACAGTGCCACAGGTATACCAAGTCAGCAGTCTGTTAAGGCATATGTTGACGCACAGGTAACAGCACAGGATTTAGACGTTGCTTCTGATAGTGGTACGATTGATATTGACTTAGACAGCGAGTCATTAACCATTGCAGGTGGTACAGGTCTAGCCTCAAGTGCAACATCAACAACAGTAACATTAGCTGTGGATGCGGCTCAAACAGGAATAACGTCTTTATTGGCTACAGACATAAAGATTGGTGAAGATGATGAAACAAAGATAGATTTTGAAACAGCAAATGAAATACATTTCTTTGCTTCCAATGCAGAGCAAGTGTATGTGGCAGACGGTATTCTAGGTCCTGAAACTGATAGTGATGTTGATTTGGGTTCGACTAGTGTTAGGTTTAAAGACTCCTATGTGGATAGTGTCACAGTGACAGACAATGTTACGATAGGAGGAAATCTAACAGTTAACGGAACAACAACAACTATCGATACTACAAACACTACCGTAAAAGATAGTTTATTAGAGTTAAACAGTGGAGCAGGTTCTAATTCAAATGATTGTGGAATAATTATACAAAGGGGATCAACAGGTAATGATGCTTTGTTTATGTGGGATGAGTCAGAAGATAAGTTTGCATTAGGTACTACTACAGATAACGCAAGTAGCACAGGAAACCTTGATATGACTACTGGCACAATCGTAGCAAATGTAGAAGGCAACTTAACAGGAAATGTAACAGGAAACGCCAGTGGAACTGCGGCAACAGTTACTGGAGCAGCTCAATCTAACATTACGTCAGTAGGAACGCTGACGACCCTCACAGTAGATAACGTAATTATAAATGGCACAACTATAGGACATACAAGCGATACAGATTTAATGACAGTTGCTAGTGGGGTACTCACCGTAGCAGGTGAAGTAGACGCAACAAGTTTAGACATTAGTGGAGATGCCGACATAGATGGAACATTAGAAGCAGATGCGATAACTGTAAATGGAACAGCTTTAAATACAGTTATTGGAGACGAATCCACCGCATTAGCGATTGCCCTTGGATAGTAAAGGAGAATAGACATGGCAGATGACGCAATAGCAACAATACAGGTACAAGGATTGCCTGATGAAATACAAAAGGTGTTTACTTCGACAATGACAGTAAGTCCTGCTGACACAACTGAAAAATGGTACTACAAATTGTCTAGTGTAGATACAGGTGACGATGATTTAATGGTTGGAGATTTTTTAGATTACACAGCCGTGAATGCAGAAACAGCTACTACTGCTATCCACGCTAACGACTTGGTAATGTGTTTATTTATAAAAAATGTTAATAGTTCTGCGGCTAGTATATACGTTACAATAGATGGTAGCACCCCTTCTTCTACCGACACGGCTAGTATACATATTGGGCAAAATGAGTTTTTTTGTGCTAGATTACCTAAAACTACGGTAGGGGCTATTCACGCAGTATCATCATCTGGAACAGTAGATTGTATAGTAGCGGCTCTCTTAGATGATGTAGCGTAGGAGTAGATAATGGCTAATACCTTTAAAAACAAAGTGTACAGCGGAGCAAATACCTCTGCTAATGCGTTAGTAAGTGTGTATACTACCCCTTCGAGTACAACTACGGTTGTTATAGGGTTGACGTTAGCCAATACAACAACAAGCCAAATAACTGCTGATATAAAATTAAACACGGGACAGTCTGTGTTTCTTGCTAAAAACATACCGATACCTTCTGGGTCGTCATTTGAGTATATGGCAGGAAACAAGATTATTATGGAGGCAGGTCATACATTGCAAGTTTCGTCTAATACAGCCGATAGTTTAGATACAGTAGCAAGCATAATGGAGATCACCTAATGGCATACATCGGTAATACGGTTTCAGCAAACTTCCATGATATACCCTCTGTACAGCGTTTTAATGGCGATGGGAGTGCCACAGCATTTACTTTGACCAATAACGTAGGAAACGTACAAGATGTCCTTGTATCAGTAGATGGCGTTGTTCAAGATAGCTCTGCTTATTCTATAACAGGTGGTACAAGCCTCGTGTTTTCAGAAGCACCTTCTTCTGGCACAAGTAATATCTTTGTAAACTACCTGGGATTAGCTGACAGTTCTGTTGTGCCACCAGAAACAAACAAGGGTAATTTTAAGCATGGGGGTATGTTTAGGATTAACTCTCAGACAATAGATGTTAGTACAACGATAGAAGCTACGGAAAACGCTACAGTTACAGGTCCTGTTGGCATTACGAGTGGGATTACAGTTACAGTAAACTCAGGGGGCAACTTAGCAATCATATGAGCAATTTATTAGTACAAAGTATAAAGCATACAAATGGCACTTTGGCTCAGACTATTGATAGCACAGGAAGAGTATTAACTCCTGCAAGACCTGCCTTTAGAGCATATAATAATGCGTCTTCAGCATGGACAGAAGTAACTCATGCACAACATCAAATTGTAGCCTATAACGCAGAGAAATATGATATTGGTGGAAATTACAATACATCAACATACCGATTTACTTGTCCTGTAGACGGATTGTATTTTTTCTCAGCAAGAGTTTATATGCACACAGATGGAGGAAATGCTAGACTAACAATAGTTACTGGCACTACAAATCCTGCTACTGATGAATCCACTTTCCTTTCTCATACTTATAAGTCAAACAATGTTACTGCTCGGAGTGGGACACAGATAACTAATTGTACTGCTGAACTTACAGCAAGCACCCAAGTTGGTGTTTATATTTATCATGGTTCTGATACTGCTAATTCATACTACTCAGAAAACAATACTTTATATTCTCACTTTGAAGGACATTTAATAGGATAAAGATATGGCACTTACAGACGAATATAAAATGCAAGATTTAAGGTACGAAAGAAATAGAAGATTAACTGATTCTGATTGGACTCAAGCTAATGATAGTCCTTTATCTGATAGTAAAAAAGCTGAATGGAAAACATACAGACAATCTTTGAGAGATATGACTAAGACTATTGATGTAGCTACCATTAAACAAGATGGACCTCACATTGATATATCATCTGTAACCTTCCCTACTAAACCGTCATAGGATAAACAATGAGTACATTAAGAGTAGACAACTTACAAGGACAGACAGCAGGTACGAATAGGTATGTGGTGCAGGTTGTAAGCGTTGATTATGGAACTGAAACTACAAGCACAAGTTCAAGTATGGCAGATACTGGATTGACAGCATCAATAACTCCCGTATCTACAAATAATAAAATACTTGTTTTGGTTCATCAACAAGCTAAAGCACTTGATGGTGCAGGTAGAATGAGTCTAGTGAGAGATTCTACTACATTAGAAGAACAATATTTTGGAGAGAGTGAAGGTGGAGATTGGTATGGCACTATAGATGTTACTAAACTAGACAGCCCTGCTACTACATCTTCAGTAACTTATAAGACACAACAACGTACAAATGGTGCAGGGACAGTTGGAGTTAATTCACCAATTCTTAATGCTTGTACAATGACTCTTATGGAGATTGCCCAATGAGTACACTAACAGTAGATACCATACAGGGTAAATCAACGGCAGGTACTGTGGCTATGCCTGCAGGTTCTGTAGTTCAAGTTCAAGCTGTTACGAGTGATACAATAACAGCCGTAAGTGGAATAACTTTTTCAGATTTTATGAGCATAGCAATAACTCCTAAATTTTCGTCAAGTAAAATCCATATTTCTTGTAGTATAAATTTGTCTTGTCAAAATAGCACAGGAGGTTCTACAGATGAAGGAATGAGATACTCTGGAGTAAAATTGTATAGGGATAGCACACAAATAGCAGTTAACTCTAATCTTTCTGGTAACAGAGTAGCCGTTTGGTTTAGTACCAATACTGTTGGTCAAACAGATAATGAATCCTATAGAATGGCTAACGCAAGTGGTCAATATATCGATTCACCCTCCTCTACAAGTGCAATAACTTACAAAATATCAATAGGTCAAACAAACCAATCGTCTTCCTATATTGTTACCAATAGTCCCCCAATAGATGATAACCAAACTTACACTCATCAAGGTGTGTCACAACTTACAGTAATGGAGATAAAACAATGACATCAATCGCAACAGCATTAAATAGTTTAGGAATTAAAGAATGGGTTCTTAGAGGAAACCCTACAAGCGAAGCAGAGTTTAACTCAATGTTTCGCAAAGTCACAGGAGAAGATAGTAATGGAACAGCTATAGAAAGCTCTGACCCAAAGGACTGGGGTGTGAACTGGGAGCAGGTATCAGGTGAAAAGACGTTATTGCAAAGCCGTGAGCCAATGCGATTGCTTCGTGTAGAACGAGATAGATTACTGGCAGAAACAGATTGGACTGCGTTAGGCGATGTGACTATGGCGAACAACATGAAAACCTATAGACAAGCCTTGAGAGATTTACCTGCTAGTTCTGACCCAAAGCTAGATAGTAATGGTGCATTAGACATGAGTAGTGTAACATTCCCAAGTAAACCATAGGAGTAGAAAGTGGCTTTAACTAAAGTTAGAGGAAGTGGATTAGGCACATTAGGTGATGGCACAGCTAATGATACAGCTATTGTATTTGATGGCAATGCTCAAGACTTTCACATAGGACTAGACGATAGTTCTGATAGCTTAACTATAGGTCTAGGCTCTGCGTTAGGCACTACATCACACATGGTTTTTGATGCTAATGGGATTATTACTAAGCCCTTGCAACCTGCTTTTAGTGTTACAAATACTGGGTCAGCTTTGTCTTGGAACGCAGGTACAACTACTCAAGTAACTTTTGATGGTGAAAGATTTGACGTAAATGGAGACTTTGGGTCTAACCAATTTACTGCACCTGTAGATGGAAAATATTGTCTTTCAATTAATATGCCTTTTCAAAATTTAGATACTGGTGCAACTAATTATCTTATTGATATATTTACATCTAATAGAAGATACTTAAAGTATATGAATATGAGCTTGTATGGAGGTAGTGATACTAGTCATGGGTTTAGTCTTTCAATTCTTGCAGACATGGATTCAGGTGATATAGCAAAAGCTCAAGTTGCTCAAAACGGTGGGGCTAATCAGACAACATTAAACAATGACGCAGAATTTTTACATTTTACAGGCTACTTAGTCTGTTAATTGTCAGGGCGAAATAACCCTATCATAGAGGAGATAATAATGGCAAAACTTACACTAACAATAGAAGTAGATGATACTCAACAGACTATTCTAAAGAATGATTTGTTGGACATTAACACATGGGTTCAAGAAGCAATGACAGGTAAAATCAATAACTGTTGGAAAAGGATGCAACGAGAGTGGACAACTAAGTTAATGAACGACAGTTCTTTTACTGACCCAATCCCAAGCAACCAAGCCGACTTTGTAAAGTTGGTAGTGGCAAGGGGTGACTATAAAGACAGAGTGGCTAGAGATAAAGCTAATAAATTAGGATAACAATATGCCATATATAGGGAAAGCACCAAATCAAGGAGTTAGGACTAGGTTTATATACCAAGCCACAGCAGGGCAGACCTCGTTTAGTGGGTCAGATGCCAATGCAAATTCGCTTTCTTATCCAGACTCCGAATATGTTGATGTTTTTCAGAATGGGGTATTATTAAAGCCTTCTACAGATTATACAGCTTCATCTGGTACAACAATGGTATTGGTTACAGGAGCTTCCCTTAATGATGTGGTAGAGATAATTGTTTATGATGCTTTCACAATAGCTAATAGTTATTCCAAAGCAGAATCAGATACACGCTACCCTTTTCTGGGGAATAACAGTATAATAAGAACAAATGGTAATTCGATTACAGCAGATATAACAATACCAAGTGGCACAAATGGGGTATCAGCAGGTCCGATTACAGTTACTAGTGCTACTGTTACAGTTAATGGTGTATGGACGGTGGTATAATGACAAGCAGATTAGTAGTAGATAAAATAGAGGGTAAGGCAACGGCAAATACTGTGCAGATGCCTAGTGGCTCTATTGTGCAAGTAGGAACACAAGTAGCTGTTAATGGATTGCAAACTAATATAACTTCTACATCATATAATGGTGTAGGGAATGGATTAATTGCATCTATAACTCCTAGATTCGCAGGTAATAAAATTAGAGTTCATCTAACGTATCAAACTTATGTTGCTTCTGGTAATTATATCGCAATAAAATTATATAGAAGTGTCGCAGGAGGGGCATATTCAGCGGCAACAGATTCACCTCCAGTAAATGCAGGGTATCTTTGGGAGGGAGGTTCTTTTAATTTTATTGACGAGCCAAGTTATACTCTAGGACAATCAATAAGCTATCAACCTTATTTTAGAGGACACACAGCAAGTAATGCTGTTTATTTTGGTTGGGGGGCATCAGATGCAGGAAGCAAAAATATAATTTATTGTGAGGAGATACAAGCATAATGGCAAGTGAACTTCATGTAGATTCAATAAAACATTCTGGTGGCACAAGTGCTATTACGATAGATAGTAGTGGAAGAGTTCTAACTCCTGCAAGACCTCATTGTTTTGTTGTTTTTGATTCGGCTCAAACTGGTGGTTACACTACAGTTTCAACAGGCTCAGTTTTACCTTTTGCTTCAGTTAAAGTAAATGTAGGTGGGGGAACATACGACACATCAAATTACAGATATACAGTACCCATCACAGGAATGTATCAAGTTACTTTTAATTTGCTTCTTGATGGTGTTACTACGTTTAGTTGTTATTTGCGTGTTGATGGTTCAATAGTGCATTACTGGTATGTTGCTGATGCAAGGCACATGACATGGACTTATTTGCATGAAATAAGTGCTAATAGTTATTTTGATATTGGACATGATACAGGTGGTAACAGGGATATAAACAGAGCAGGTACAAATGCAACAACATATACATCAGTTTCTTATACGTTAATAGGATAAACAATGGCATCAATACTTAAAGTAAATACCATACAAGACGCAACGAACTCTAATACGGCTCAATCTATTGATACCTCTGGTAGAATTACCTACCCTGCAAGACCTTTTATTTCACTTAAAGGTAATGGTGACGCAGAAGTTACAACAAGATCAGGTTATGTTAATTTTACGTTTTTTGATGTCGTTGAAAATAGTGGCATTACATTTGACAGTTCAAATGGGCGAATAACTGTACCAACAACAGGATTATATCTTATAACAGCAGGATTTTATGTATGGGCAAATGCTGCCGCAGCAAACACAGTAGATTTATATATAAATACAACAAGGACTAGAGTTTATTCACATGAAACAAATAGTATAACCTCTGGAGGTAGAAACGATGAAACAATAACTGTTTCTGAAGTTCAACGATTAAGTGCAAGTGATTATATTCAGTTTAGAGCAGATTCCGACCTCTATAGTGGGGCTTTATACATTTGGTGTCAGGTAACATTTATAGGATAACAATATGAGCAAAGCAGCAGAATTAGCAAACTTAATAGGCAACATCAACGCAGGTGGTGGTGGAGTAAACAGAAATGTCATCATCAATGGTGCAATGAATGTGGCTCAGAGAGGAACGTCAAGCACAGGGTTGGGTGCAAGTAGTACAAGTAGTACAACAAGTACAAGATATAAAGTTTGTGATAGATGGGGATTTGAATGTAATGCAGGAGATGGACGTTTTACTATGACACAAGATAGTTCTGCGCCTAGTGGATTTGCTAACAGTTTAAAAGTCGCTTGCACAACAACAGATACTTCAATAGCAACAGGTGAATTGTTACTACTTCAGCAAAGAATTGAAGGACAAAATCTACAAGCGTTTGCTAAAGGAACATCAGATGCAAAGCCTTTTACTTTAAGTTTCTATGCAAAAGCCAATGCAAGTAAAACATATGTGGCTGAGTTGTATGATATAGATAATAATAGGCACGTTGGTAAAACATTCACCGTAGGAACATCATGGGCAAGACATGAAATAACTTTTCCTGCTGATACTACAGGGGCATTTGGCGATGATAATGGACGAAGTCTTGATTTCAATATATGGTTGCACGGTGGTGCTACTTATACAGGTGGCACTTTAGGAACAACATGGCAAGCAGAAGATGCTGATGACAGGGGAGCAGGTATAGGCAGTTTCTTTTCAAGCACAGACAACACATTTTTTATTACAGGTGTTCAGTTAGAAGTAGGGCAGAACCCAACGGAATTTGAGCATATTCCGTATGCCGATGAATTACTTAGATGTCAGAGATATTATCAAGTAATTAGACATCAGGATAATCAAGTTGTTCGTGGAGGGTATGGTACTACCTCTGGCGATTATTGGAATGTAAGATTGCCTGTTGAGATGAGGACAAATCCTTCTTGTGCCTTAAAAAGTGGGTCATATACCTATAGCAATATGGCTAATTTTAGTTATTACACTACTGCTTCAAATAATACTACAACAAACATAACAGCATGGGTTGATTTTTCATCAGATGGATATGGGTATTTCTATCCTGCTACAGGTGGTGGTGGAACAGTTACAGAGATAAAGGCAGAATTATAATGAGTATAACAGAAGCACAATATGTTAAGGATAAGCTATTAGACACAGTAATTTATGTTAAAGCTACTATAGGTGGGCAAGAGAACAATGTACCCCTAGACCCTGATAACGCAGATTACGCAGAAATACTAAAACAAGTAAAGGCAGGTACACTAACCATCAAGGACGCTGACTGATGCTTGGCTTTAGCTCCATATCGGAGTTAGCTTTTGCTCAACTTCCTGGTGCTTTTATACATCCTTCTGCTGCCACCGCAACGGCAACTCTTGGGTCTGAAGGTGTTACAGGTGATGCTAATATAACGCTTACAGGTAATACGGCTACAATGTCTGTAGGTGATGAAAGTGTGATTGGTAAAGCTAATATAAGCATTACTGGACTTTCTACTACACTTTCTCAAGGAAATGTACTAATATGGGGGGAAATTGTTCCTGGGGTAAATCCTTCGTATTCAGCGATAACAACAGGAGCATCGCAATCGTGGACAGATATTTCTACGAGTGTGTCACAAACGTGGACGGACATAGCATCATAGAGGTAAAAAATGGTATCTACATACACAACTAACGGAGGCATAGAAAAAATTGGTTCGGGTGAACAATCTGGATCATGGGGAACCACCACAAACACAAATTTTGATATTATAGATAAGTTAACTAATGGGATAGTTACCATTGATGTTGCTAGTGGTAGTACAAGTACATTAACTACAACTGATGGGACTGTAACAGATGGGATGAGTAAAGTTTTATTATATACTACCACAGGTAGTCAAAGTGGAACTCATACCGCAACAATCGCACCAAATGATGCCCAAAAATTATATTTTGTTAAAAATTCCATAGGTCAGACTCTACAGTTTTCTCAAGGTTCTGGCGCAAATGCGTCGGTAGCAAATGGTGAAGCAGCAATAATTTATGCTGATGGCGCGGGATCAGGCGCAGCGGTTATAGATTTATCTGTGCTACTCCCACTTAAATCTGGGGTTGCGGGTTCGTTCACAACTGTTACAGCAAACAGTGGTGTAATTGTAGACAACATAACAATTGATGGTACGGAGATTGACCTAAGTTCTGGAGATCTGACAGTAGATGTAGCAGGGGATATAGATCTTGACGCAGGGGGAGGAGATTTTAAATTTTCTGTTGGCGGTACAGAGATACTAAATATTACCAACTCATCAAGTGATGTAATTATTAAACCTGTCGTTGATGCTAAAGATATTATATTTCAACAAAGAGATGGGACAGAGGTTGCCAGAATAGAAGACAATGGCACGTTCAATGTTGTTACTGATAAATTTGCAATAAATGGTACAGCTGTTACCTCAACTGCTGCGGAACTTAATATTATGGATGGAGCCACAACCACCAAAGACGAGTTAAACTTGTTAGACGGAGACACATCAGTCGGTGGTTCTATAACCGTAGCAGACGCAGATGGCGTAGTTGTTAACGATGGCGGTACGATGAAAACAATACCTGCAAGTGATATTAAGACGTATACAAACGCAAACGCACTTGTTCCAGCTGGTGGAGTAATACCTTTCGCAGGCGCATCTGCTCCAACAGGGTTTTTGTTATGCGATGGTTCGGCTATTTCACGATCTACTTATTCAACCCTTTTTTCCGCCATAAGCACTACATATGGAACAGGTGATGGGTCTTCTACTTTTAATGTTCCAGATTTGCGAGGAAGAGTTGTTGCAGGTCAAGATGACATGGGAGGGTCTTCAGCGAATAGACTTACTGACCAAACTGGTGGTCTTAATGGTGATACATTGGGAGACACAGGTGGTTCAGAAACACATACATTGTCAACAGCGCAGATGCCTGCACACACGCACACCGTTGCCGCTCAACAGCAAGTGGGTGGCGATTCTACAAACAGGGGTGGTAGTGGTCAGTTGGGTGCAGCGGCTACGATTACATCCTCTAGCACTGGTGGGGATGGCGCACACAACAACGTACAGCCGACAATAATCTTAAACTATATTATTAAAACATAAGACAGATTAATGACAAAGGCAGACATAACAAATATACTTACGCAGTTAGCTGTAATGCAGCAACAAATGAAATCTGTTGAATCTAGAGTAAAAAGACTGGAGCAGCTTGTTATATGGGCTTTTGGTATTTATGCAACAGCAACTATAGGTGTTATTTACAGCGGGGTTGTCTAAATGTTCGATCCTGTTAGCATTTCCGTAGCTGTTAGTACGGCTTCTACAGCCTTTGCAGGCATTAAACGTGCATTTCAGGCGGGACGGGACTTAGAATCCATGTCACAGGATCTATCGCGTTGGATGGGGGCTGTAAGTGATGTAGATAACGCCCATAAATCGGCAAAAAATCCTTCTATGATACGAAAAGTGTTTGGGGGTGGTAGCATTGAATCAGAAGCTATTGAGGCATTTACCGCTAAAAAGAAACTGGAAGAACAGAGATATGAACTAAAACAATTTTTAATGTTTACTCATGGGAGTAAAAGTTGGGACGAGCTTCTCCAAATGGAAGGGCAAATCCGTAAACGCAGACAGAAAGAGATCTATGACAGACAAAAATTTAGAGAAAAGATTATCGGGATTGTTGCCCTCGTTGTTGTTCTTTCTGTTGGCATTGGTCTTCTTGGGTTGCTTATTTACACCCTCATGGGGGTCGATAGAGGGTGGTTCGGATAATTGTGTAAGAAAAGAAGGGGGTCAATATACGTTTGAATGGCTATGCGCCCACGAAGGTGTGATATATTTAGCACAATCAGAAAATATAATTCAATGTTTTAGTTGTTTCTTGAAGAAATTCAGCGATTGGACATGGGAACAAGAAATAAGAAAAGGGATTAGAGAAGACCCTAAATACATAACTTGTAGGAGATATAAAAGAAGAAAAGCGAAAAATGGTCAGGAAGTATGTTTATATAAGGGAGCAAATGACACATATACATTAGTGGTAGAAGGTCAATGTCCTATGGAGTATCAGTGTAAATATGATCCAAATGGAAAGGAACCAAATATAGATAGTGTTCTTGACTCGTTAAATGACAGTTTTAAATAAAGACATTAGCGTTTATTTTAGTTATAATGAACAACCGAAAGAAATAGAATGACACAAAAGAAATTAGAAAAAGGATCTATCTGGGAAAAGGCAGACACTAACGGTGATGGTGTTGTAACAGATCAAGAGATGCTAATTAAAGAACGTATGGTTCTTTTGGAAAATAGAGATAAAAAAGAAGATCAACAAAGATATTTAGTATGGTTCTCTGCGCTAACAGTTACAGCATTTATTGTTGTATTGATGACACCAGTTGTTCCTATTGAACGTATAGACCATCTTTCTGGGATTGCGGAAATATGGGTAATTAGTAATATGGGCGTAATTGGTAGTTTTATAGGGTTTAATCAGCTTGCAAGAAGAGCAGATAAAGGAGAAGTAAAATGAGTTTATTAACTACGCTTGTAGGACCTGTTACAGGATTATTAGACAAATTCATAGAAGATAAAGATCAGAAAGCGGCTTTGGCGCACGAGATAGCTACTATGGGCGAGAAACATGCAAAGGAGCTTGCGCTCGCGCAAATTAAAGTAAATCAGGAAGAAGCAAAGGGAAATTGGTTTCAGTCGTCGTGGAGACCCTTGATTGGCTGGATTTGCGGGCTGTCCCTAATGATAAATTATCTTGTCTCGCCAATCTGTGCAGGGTTTGGTATAGTTATTCCCCAAGCGGATATGTCGGTAATGATGCCGTTATTGCTCGGAATGTTGGGAATCGCGGGAATGCGCAGTGTAGACAAAGCGTTTAAAACAGATACAAAGGGGAAACAAAATGGCGTTTAAATTATCACAAAGAAGTTTAGGGCGATTAGACGGAGTAAAAAATGAAATGCACTCTGTAGTCGTAAAAGCCATAGATCTCACAAATGTCGATTTTGGGGTGATTTGCGGTTTGAGAACGCAAAAAGAGCAAGAAGACCTCGTCGCTCGTGGCGCTTCACAGACCATGAAGTCAAAACACCTTACAGGCGATGCTGTGGACTTAATGGCTTATATTTCTGGAAGGGCAAGCTGGGAGTTGAACCTGTACGATGACATAGCCGATGCAATGAAGGAAGCCGCAGTACGAGAAGGGGTTAAAATTCGTTGGGGCGCAGCATGGCACATAGACGATTTTCGTGATTGGGAAGGCACAGCAGAAGAAGCTATGAACGCTTATATAGACCTAAGAAGAAGTCAGGGTAGAAGACCCTTTATTGATGGACCTCATTTTGAATTGATGTAATTATGCCACTAAAGAAAGTTGTATTTAGACCTGGGGTTAACAAAGAAACCACTCGCTACACTAATGAAGGAGGGTGGTATGACTGTGATAAAATACGTTTTCGGCAAGGTAGTCCTGAAAAAATAGGTGGATGGACACTAATATCTGCTAACACGTTTGTAGGAACATGCCGTTCTTTACGGGCGTGGACAACTCTTGGTAGCATTCCTCTTGTAGGCATAGGCACTCACAAGAAGTTTTATGTGGAACAGGGGGGAGCTTATTATGATATAACCCCCGTGCGTAAAACTACAACAAATGCGGCTACTTTAGCAGCGTCAAACGGGTCTACAACTATAACTGTTACAGATAGTACGCATGGAGCTAAAGTAGGAGATTATGTAACTTTTTCAGGATTTGTTACTCTAGGAGCTAATATAACCGCGGACGTACTAAATACAGAACACATTGTCACGGCTGTAACTTCGGCTAACGTATACACATTTACTGCTAGTGCTACGGCTACAGGTAGCGACTCAGGCAATGGCGCATCTGGTGCAGACGAAGTAGTACAGTACCAAGAAAACATAGGTAAAGAAGGGCAAGCTGCGATGACAGGTTGGGGGGCAGGAACTTGGAATGAAGCAGGGACTACGTGGAATAATAGTGGGTCAACTTCATTTGGTATACGGTTATGGCATCAGTATAATTTTGGGGAAGATTTAGTACTTGGGTTTAAAGGCAGTCAATTATATACGTGGGATGTAACCAATGGGGTGTCTACTAGAGCCGTGCTTGTATCAGGTTTATCAGGGGCTTCTGGAGTACCCACAACACATAATAATGTAATAGTGTCCGACGTAAGCCGTTTTGTTTTCTGTTTGGGGGTTAACCCAGTAGGAAGTTCTGACATAGACCCTTTGTTGATTCGGTGGTCTGACCAAGAAAGTTTGGTAGACTGGACACCTGCCGCTACTAATCAGGCGGGTAGTTTACGTTTATCGCAAGGATCAGAAATTGTTACAGGGGTAAATTCTCGCCAATCTGTACTTGTTTGGACTGATGCAGCGTTGTATTCATTGCAGTATGTCGGTGCGCCTGTAGTTTGGGGGGCTACTCTTGTTGGTGAAAATATATCTATAGCATCTAAAAACGCTGTAGCTTATGCAAATGGTGTTACTTATTGGATGGGGACTGATAAGTTTTACAAGTACGATGGTAGGACAGAAACTCTTATATGTGACCTTAGACGGCATGTATTTGGTGATTTTAACGAAGATCAATACGATCAAGTGTTCGCGGGTACAAATGAGTCGTTTAATGAGATATGGTGGTTTTATTGTTCGTCTAGTTCTACCGTACCAGATAAGTATGTTATATATAACTATTCAGAAAATGTATGGTATTTTGGTAGTTTAACACGCACTGCATGGGTAGAATCAGGGGCAAGAAACCGTCCGTTAGCCGCTACAACCTCCAGCAACCTTGTAGAACATGAACAGGGACTAGATGATAACGTGACAGGTACACCTGCGGCTATATCAGCTTATATAACATCCGCTGATTTTGATCTAGATGATGGACACCGTTTTTTCTTGGTGGATCGTGTAATACCTGATGTAACCTTTGATGGTTCCACTATTGATAATCCTGCTGTTACTCTTACGTTAAATCCTCTAGTAAGTTCTGGAGCAGGAACTAAGTCTACTCCTTCTGAAGGAGGAAACAGTAGTGGTACAGTAACACGTTCTGCTACATCCCCTGTAGAGAAATTTACAGACAGAGTAGATATAAGAGTTAGAGGACGACAAATGAATTTAAAAGTGCAATCTTCGGCAACAGGTGTGCAATGGCAGTTGGGGTCTCCTAGACTTGACATGCGACCCGATGGGAGACGATAATGGCAGCTGATCTTACAGAGTATGATATAAAATTTCGCGCCCCTGCTCTTCCTTTACCAAGTGATGAATATGACAGAAATAACGCTATAAAATTAAATGACTCTTTAAGGCTGTATTTTATGCAAATTGATGAGCAGTTTAGAAAATCTACTTTAAAGAATCAGTCTGATGCACAAGGATGGTTTCTTAGCTAATGGCAAATACGTACACAAACGCAAAAGTTGATTTAACAGGTACAAGTATAACTACATTATATACTTGCGCTGCTTCTACCACAGCCATAGTTAAATCTATTTTAGTGTCTGAAGATTCAGGTAATGCTGATACCATAACTCTAACAATTACTAGTGGATCAGATGTATTTAGTTTATATAAGGTAAAAGCCGTAGGTGCTAATGGTACAGTAGAGTTGCTTACAGCCCCCCTAGTTGTTCAAGCATCTGAAATACTAAAGGTAACTGCGGCTACCGCAAATAGATTGCATGTTGTGGCTAGTATTCTGGAGATAACATAATGGAACTAAAAGACAGTAAAAAAGATAGACTAAGCTATAACCAAGTGTTACTTGGCGCTGTACAAAATATGAAAAGTTCAGGACAAATACCTGATGACATGACTATGCGACAAGTTGTAACTACAGTAATTGGAGAAATAAGCGGTAAAAATGTGCAGACAGTGCAAATAGGAAATACTATATTTGTAGGTGTGTTCACTCCTGAAAAAAATAACATGTATATTAGAATGTATAATATGGACGTGGGACGTAATGTTATAGATAGCATGTATAGATATGCGGCATTTTTACAGAAAAAAGGAGTTGTTTTTGCTAGCGCACAGATACGTAATGAAAAACTACTGCCAGGGTTACGTGTGCTAAAAAAGAAGCTTGAAGAAAAAGATACAAAGTTGGAAGTTGTAGGGTTAGAAAATAGAGATGGACACGGTATGTTTATTAAGTTTGGTAAAGAACCTCTTATGAAAGCTGCATAATGGTAAATTTTATACAAGAAGTCGCGGATGCTGTAGGGGATGTAGTTAGACCTGTAGCGGATGTAGTTGGTGATGTTGTAAGACCTGTAGCGGATGTTGCAGGGGATGTAATAAGACCTGTAGCCGATACAGCCGCTGATGCAATACGCCCCGTTGGGCGAGCTATATTGGACA
>Ga0209404_10001057_pt1 | contig 19661 bp, 31 predicted proteins | sample TroAtlMetagenome_2_FD_187447 | JGI IMG/M metagenome (GOLD analysis project Ga0209404, IMG submission 187447) | Marine eukaryotic phytoplankton communities from Atlantic Ocean - Tropical Atlantic ANT8 Metagenome (SPAdes) (version 2) | ecosystem: Environmental > Aquatic > Marine > Oceanic...
ATTTTAATATATGAAGTTCAAAATACATTTGGAGAAGATCATTCTTATGTTTTTATATTAGATAATGAAGAACAAAAATTAAATCATAATAGAAAAAAACTATTTCATGTTTCTCCTTTTATCAATTTAAATGCTGAGTACAATTTTTCTACAGAGATAAATAAAGATTTCGCCAGTATAATCATTAAAGAGAGCACCGAAAAGAAGCCATTATTATTGGCTTCTTTTAATGGAAAGTCAGTTGAGTTAAATGATATCAACTTAATAAAAATTTTTTTTAAATACCCCCTAATGACATTAAAAGTAATATTTGGAATACACTTTCATGCTTTATTTTTATACCTGAAAAAGGTAAAATTTGAACCACATCCAAAGAATAAAGTTGATGATATAAGTTTTAGTGATTGATAATTAATGTTTACAAAAAAATATATAAATAAAATTGGATCAAAAATAAAACAAGGATCATTGAGAGTTGTATTTCCTAATAATGAAGAATTCTTATTTAAAGGAAAGGATGGGCTTCATGGTGAATTAATCTTAAAATCTTATAAACCAATATTTAGGACAGTAGTAGGTGGTCATCTTGGCTTTGCTGAGAGTTATTTAAAAAATGAATGGGATAGTCCAAATCTCGAAAACCTTTTAGAATTAATGCTACAAAATTTACCTAATGAATTCAAAGCTAAAAGTAGCTTATATAAAACATATAATCGTTTTATTCATTTTTTGAGAGAAAATACAAGAATAAGAGCAAAAAAAAATATTAAATATCATTATGATATAGGTAATTCTTTTTATGAAATCTGGCTTGATAAAAGCATGACATATTCAAGCGCCCTATTCAAAAATGATCAAGAAGATTTATATGAAGCTCAAATAAATAAATACCAAACTCTAGTTGAACAATTAGATATTAAGCCTCATCATAATGTTTTAGAAATTGGCTGTGGGTGGGGTGGTATGGCTGAATATATCGGTAAAGAGCTTGGCTGTAACTATACAGGTATAACAATTAGTCCAAGTCAGAAAGATTTTACAGAAGATAGGATAAAAAGAAATAGCTTCAAAAATTCAGAAGTTCATTTGTGCGATTATAGAGATTTAAAAGGGTCTTTTGATAGAATTATTTCTATTGAGATGATTGAAGCTGTTGGTGAAAAATATTGGGATACATATTTTTCAAAAATAAATGAAGTACTTAAAAAAGGCGGTTTAGCTGGCATTCAAATGATATTAATTGATAATAAACAATTCGATAGTTATCGAAAGTCTGTAGATTTTATCCAAAAATATATTTTTCCTGGCGGAATGCTTCCTTCAAATGAAAAAATTCGAGAAAGTTTTAGCAAAAACGGTTTAACTGAGATATCAAATAATTCTTTCGGAAAATCCTATGCAAAAACTCTAAATATATGGAAGGCTAATTTTAATAACTCCATAGATAAATTGTTATCCATTGGTACGGATGGAAATCTTCATAGATTATTCAACTATTATTTCTCTTATTGTGAGGCTGGATTTTCTAATGGGCAAATAGATGTTGCCCAAAAAATAATCAAAAAAAATTAACTTAATTCTTCAATTTCTTCACTTAGATCTGGACCTGAGTCTTGCCCTAGAGCATCAGGATTTCTGTCAACTAATTCAATAACTGCCATAGGCGCTGAATCACCATAACGGAATCCAGCCTTTAAAACACGTGTATAGCCACCATCTCTTTCTTTATACCTATCAGAAAGTTCATCAAAAATTTTTGATGTCCATTCTTTTTCAGGAAGAATAGAATATGCTTTTCTTCTTGATGCTAAGTCACCTTTTTTACCTAGTGTAATTAGTTTATCTACAAAAGGAGATAATTCTTTTGCTTTAGGTAAAGTTGTTTGAATTTGCTCATGCTTTATTAATGCTACAGCCATATTACCAAGCATTGCTTTCCTATGGCTTGAAGTTTTATTAAGTTTTCTTTTTGATTTTAAATGACGCATTTTTTTCCTAATTAAAACTTATCTGCAGTATATTTCCTTGCTAATTCTTCAATATTTTCAGGTGGCCAATTTGGTATATCCATCCCAAGTGATAAACTCATTTCACTTAATACTTCTTTAATTTCATTGAGAGATTTTCTTCCAAAATTTGGAGTTCTTAACATTTCATTTTCAGACTTAAGGATTAAATCGCCAATATACACAATATTATCATTTTTTAAGCAGTTGGCAGATCTAACAGATAACTCAAGCTCATCAACTTTCTTTAGAAGAGATGCATTAAATTCTAATTCATCTTCGCTTTCCTCTATAACCTCTTCTTCTGGTTCATCGAAATTAATAAAAGGATTCAGTTGATCAATTAAAATTCTAGCAGAAAAAGCAAGAGCATCCTCGGGCTTTATAGAGCCGTCGGTTTCAATTGATAAGGATAATCTATCATAATCAAGGAATTCTCCTTCTCTAGCATTATCAACATCATATGAAACATTTGTTACTGGACTATAAATGCTATCCACTGGAATCATGCCTATTGGGTCATCCTCATCTCTATTTTCTTCAGCAGAAACATAACCGCTTCCATTTTTAATATATAATTCCATTCTAAAAGAAATATTTTCATCAAGGGTACACAAGACTAAATCAGAATTCATAACCTCAATATCGTCAGTTAAAGATATGTCACCAGCAACAACAACTCCAGGTCCTGTTTTCTCAATTGTAAGAATTTTAGTACCATTAAAATCAGCTCCAAAAATTATTTTTTTAATATTTAAAGCAATATCTATGACATCTTCTCTAACCCCTGAAATTGAAGAAAACTCATGTAATACACCATCAATTTTAAATCCGTAAACTGCAGAACCTTGAAGAGAAGATAAAAGCACCCTTCTTAGGGCATTGCCTAGAGTTATTCCATATCCTCTTTCCAATGGCTCAACAACTAATGTAGATTTCTTTAGAGGATCTGATCCAGCCTCCATATTTACTACATTAGGTTTAAGTAATTCTCGCCAATTTTTTTCAATACTCAAATCAAATCCCCTTTAAAAATATAAAAATTTTATAATTAAACTCTTCTTCTTTTAGGAGGCCTACACCCGTTATGAGGTATAGATGTTACATCCTTAATAGAAGTTATAGTAAAACCAGTTGACTGGAGCGCTCTTAATGCGCTTTCTCGACCTGACCCTGGCCCTTGTATTTCAACCCTTAAAGTTTTAACGCCATGTTCTAAAGCCTTTGTTCCTGCGTCTTCTGCAGCCATTTGAGCTGCATAGGGAGTAGACTTTCTAGAGCCCTTAAATCCCATTAAACCAGCAGATGACCAACTAATGGTATTACCATTTTCATCAGATATAGTAATCATTGTATTATTAAATGTTGAATTAACATGCGCTATTCCTGAGGAAATATTTTTCTTATTACGCCTTTTTACTCTTTTATTTTCTTCAGCCATTACTTATTCCTTAAGCCGTTTTCTTTTTACCAGCTATAGCTTTAGCGGGACCTTTACGTGTTCTAGCATTAGTATGAGTTCTTTGCCCTCTAACTGGAAGACCTCTTCTATGTCTTAAACCCCTGTAATTCCCTAGATCCATAAGCCTTTTAATATTTGTTGAAATATCTCTTCTAAGCTCACCTTCAACTCTATATGAGCCATCAATGATTTCTCGTATCTGAATTACCTCAGTTTCAAGCAGCTCATTAACTCTTTTATTCTTATCAATTCCCGCTTTTTCACAAATGTTTAATGCTGATTTATCACCTATACCGTGAATATAGGTTAATCCTACGGAAACCTTTTTATTTGTGGGTATATTTACGCCTGAAATACGAGCCAATTAAGCCTCCGAAAAATAATATTCATAAAAACTGATGAATTTGCGGATTATAGCCCTCAAATCCTTACAGTCAACTAACTAAATGTCATTATCCAAAAAATTTTCAATATCAAGTGAAACTTCACTTATAGATTTCATCCCATTGATTCTTTTAAATTTTTTGTTATTATTGTAATACTCTCCTAAAGGAGCTGTTTGAGTTTTATATTCATCCAATCTTTTAATTAGAACATCTGATGTATCATCAGCTCTCTTTTCTTCATTATTTTGTTTAGATCTTAACTCAATTCTTGACTCAAGAACCTCAAAATCGACATCTAAAAATAAAATTCTACCTATACTTCGATCAATATCCATTAAGACTTTATTCAACGATTCTGCTTGGGCAATATTTCTTGGATATCCATCTAAAATAAAACCTTGATCACAATCACTTTGTGAGACTCTTTCTTTAATAACATCTAAAACTAAATCATCGGATACTAATTCACCTTTAGCCATTATATTTTTTACTTTATTACCTAGATCAGTTTCATTTTTAACTGATTGCCTTAAAATATCGCCAGTAGATAGATGGGGTATAGAAAGTTTACTTTGGATAAAATTAGCTTGTGTTCCTTTTCCAGATCCTGGTGGTCCTAACAAAATAATTATCATGATCTTCTTCTTGAGGCTAACCTAGATTTTTTCAAAAGCCCTTCATATTGATGAGCAAATAAATATCCTTGAAATTGTGTCATTGTATCCATTGCAACATTAACGATAATTAAAATTGAAGTTCCCCCAAAATAAAAAGGAACAGAATATCTTGAGATTAAAAATTCTGGCATTAAACAAACAAGAACAAGATATGCAGCTCCAACAACGGTAAGTCTACTTAAAATAAAATCAATATATTCAGCTGTTTTTTCTCCAGGTCTTATACCAGGAATAAAGCCGCCCTGCTTTTTTAAATTATCTGCAGTATCAGACGGATTAAAAACAATTGCAGTATAAAAATAACAAAAGAAAGTTATTAAGCCTGCATAAAGAAGCATGTACAAAGTCTGACCCCTTCCCAACATAGCGGTAATTGTACTAAGCCAATCCTGTCCTTCTCCAGTTGAAAAATTTGCAATTGTGATTGGCATCAAAAGTAAAGATGATGCAAAAATAGGCGGGATAACACCGGCAGTATTAAGCTTTAAAGGTAAGTGCGAATTATCACCGCCAAACATTTTATTTCCAACTTGTCTTTTTGGATATTGAACAATTAGTCTTCTTTGAGCTCTTTCTATAAAAACCACAAAAGTAAGAATAATGATTACTAAAAAAACCAGACCTATGATCAAGGCTCCTGAAAGCGCTCCCTGTCTACCTAATTGAAGTGTACCAAATAAGGCGGCAGGTAATTCCGCGATAATACCAGCAAATATGAGAAGGGAAATTCCATTTCCTAATCCTCTAGATGTAATTTGTTCACCTAACCACATTAAAAAAATTGTTCCGCCAACTAATGTTATTACAGCTGAGATCTTAAAGAAAAGACCTGGATCAATAACAACACCTGATGCACCTTCTAAGCCTACAGCTATTCCCCATGCCTGAATTGTTGCTAAAAAAACAGTACCATATCTAGTATATTGATTTATTTGTCTTCTTCCTTGTTCTCCGCCTTCTTTTTTCAAATAATTAAGCCTTGGAACGACAGGAACAACAAGTTGTATTATGATGGATGAGGTTATGTATGGCATAATACCAAGGGATAAAATTGCCATTCTGCCAACAGCACCGCCAGCAAACATATTAAAAATTCCAATAATACCTGACTGATTTTGTTCAAAAATTTGCCTTAAGGTATCAATATTGATGCCAGGCAAAGGCAAATAAGTGCCTAAACGGTAGACCAAAAGAGCTAGTAACGTAAACCAAATTCTTTTCTTTAATTCAGTTGCATTCCTAAAGGCAGAAAAACTTATATTTGAAGCTAGTTGTTCAGCGACAGAGGCCATCTATGTTCCTTCCGTATCCTCAGGCACATTATCTTCATCTTGAGATTCAATTATATCTTCTTTATTTTCGTCTGAATTATTTTCAACAACTTTGTTGCCTTCCGAAACATCATCTTTTTGTTTAGTGTTATTAGCTTTTTTTGTAACTTTCCTATTTCTTTTTGTTTTAGGTGTTTCAAGAATATTAATAGTTCCTCCCAAGGATTGAATTAACTCTATTGATGATTTTGTAGCCTTAGAAATTGATATATTAATTTTAGATTTTAGATCACCTTTATTTAACAATTTAAAACCATTTGGACTTTTCTTTATTGCACAAGATGAAATGAAATCAGCTTCAGTTATTTCTTTATCAATTTTTAAAAGTCCATTATCAATATATGACTGAAGCTTGCCTGTAGTAATCTCGGTATATTTCTTTTTAGTAAAATTATTAAACCCTCTTTTTGGTAAGCGCATATGGATAGGCATTTGCCCGCCTTCAAAACCTTTGATGGCTACTCCAGATCTTGATTTTTGACCTTTATGACCTCTACCAGCTGTTTTTCCTTTGCCCGAACCTATGCCTCTTCCAACTCTAGTTCTTGACCGTCTTGATCCAGGGTTATCTTTTAATTCATTTAATCTCATGATTAATCCTCTGAAATAACTTCAACCAAATGGTTAACTTTATTTATCATACCTCTAATTGATGGCGTATCATCTAATTCTACAGTTTTATGAAGTTTATTTAGACCCAACCCTACTAAATTTTTTTTCTGATAAGGTTTTCTTCTAACTGAACTAGCAATTTGCTTTACTTTTATCTTTTTCATTTATGCCTCGCTAGTAAATTCTTCCTGATTGTCAGATTTAGTTACAACTTCACTTACTTTTTTATTTCTTCTAGCAGCAACTTGTCTTGGGCTATCTATTTTAGAAAGAGCATCAATAGTAGCTCTAACCATATTATATGGATTAGACGAACCAATAGATTTTGCAACTACATCCTGCACACCTAAAACTTCAAAAACAGCTCTCATTGGACCACCTGATATTATTCCTGTTCCTGGAGGTGCAGTTCTTAAAATCACCTTACCTGCGCCATGACGCCCTTCAATATCGTGATGAAGAGTTCTACCCTCTTTTAAAGGAACTTTAATTAATGAATTTTTTGCAGAATCGGTAGCTTTCTTTACAGCTTCTGGAACCTCTCTAGCTTTGCCATGACCAAAACCAACATGACCTTTTTGATTTCCAGCTACAACTAATGCTGCAAAGCTGAATCTTCTTCCGCCCTTAACAACAGATGCAACTCTATTAATAAAAACTAATTTATCAATAAAATCGTTATCATTATCTTGAAAATTTTTATCTTCTAAAGCCAAAATATTCTCCTAAAAAATTAGTCCTGCTTCCCTAGCTCCATCAGCCAAAGCTTTTACTCTTCCATGATACCTATATCTACCTCTATCAAAGAAAACATCTTTAATACCTGCATTAATACCTTTTTCACCTATTATGGAACCTACTTTAGAAGCGCCGTTTATATCACTTCCCTTTTCCTTAAAATCTTTATTTAGAGATGAAGCAGAAACAATTGTCTTTCCTGAGGCATCATCAATAATTTGTGCATAAATATGTTTTGATGATCTAAAGACTGTTAATCTGCATTTATCTACAGCTTTTGCTTTAAGATCTTTCCTAACACGATTTTGTCTTCTTTTATCTGTATTTAGCTTTACCATTTAATTATTTCTTCTTACCTTCTTTTCTAAAAATGTATTCATTCTCATATTTTACCCCTTTACCTTTGTAAGGTTCAGGTGGTCTAAAAGCTCTTATTTCAGCAGCTACTTGACCGACTTTTTGTTTATCTATACCACTTATTATAATTTCAGTTTGTGTTGGTGTTTCAATTTTTATTCCATCTGGTGCTTCATAATTAATATCGTGACTAAAACCAAGTGATAATTGGATATTACTACCTTTCATTTGAGCTCTATAACCAACACCAGTAATTTCAAGTTTTTTTGAAAAACCTTCACTCACTCCTATAACGCCATTCGATATAAGGGTTCTTTGTAGACCCCAATTTTTTGAAAAACCTTGATTATCTTCACCCTTAGTAACTGTTATTGTTTTATCGGCAATCTCAATACTTGCTCCCTCAAATACTGGAGCAGAAAGCTCACCTTTAGGACCAGTCAATTTTATTTCATCTTGAGCTAAATTAGCTTCAACATTATCTGGTATTTCTATAATCTTTTGACCTATTCTTGACATAACAACACACTAACTAAATTAAAAAACAGTACACAAAACTTCACCGCCAACATTATTGTTTCTTGCTGACTTATCTGACATAACTCCTTTTGGAGTTGATAAAATTGAAATACCTAAACCATTACGAACAAGGTTCATTCCGCTTACTGAGGAATAGACTCGTCTACCAGGCTTTGAAACTCTGGTGATTTCCCTGATTACTGGCTCACCTTCATGATATTTTAGATCGATTTGAACTTCAGATTTTCCATTTTCATAATCAGTAGTTGAAAAGCCTCTAATAAAGCCCTCACTCTTTAAAACCTCTAAGATATTAACTCTTAGATTTGAACTTGGAGAATCTACAGTATCCTTACCTCGTAAATGTGCATTACGAATTCTGGTAATCATATCTCCTATTGGATCATTTATATTCATTAGTACCTCACCAACTAGATTTCACTACACCAGGTAGCTTTCCATGAGAAGCTAACTCTCTTAAAGCTATTCTTGATAAACCAAATTTCCTATAAACTGCTCTTGGCCTTCCAGTTAAAGAACATCTATTTCTTATACGTGATTTAGAGGAGTTCCTTGGTAGCTTTGATAGCTTTAATCTTGCTTCAAACTTATCCTCAGCAGAAGATGATTTATCATTTGCGATAGCCAAAAGACTTGCTCTTTTTTCTTTGTACTTATTCCAAAGTTTTCTTCTTTTTAAATCTCTTTGAACTAAACTAACTTTTGCCATATTTACCTCTTTTTTAGTTTCCAAAAGGAAAGTTAAAACCCTTTAATAATGCTAAGGCTTCTTCATCCGTATTAGCAGATGTAGCAATAACAACATCCATTCCCCATATATCAGTAACGGATTCATAATTGATTTCAGGAAAGATTATGTGCTCTTTAATACCAAAAGCATAATTTCCATTTCCATCAAAGCTTTTATTATTTAACCCTCTAAAATCTCTAACCCTTGGTAGAGCGATATTAATTAATCTATCAATAAATTCATACATAACTTTTTTTCTTAAAGTAACCTTAACACCTATAGGTAATCCCTCTCTTAACTTAAATCCAGCTATGGCTTTTTTTGCGATAGTTTTAACTGGCTTTTGACCAGAGATTAATTCTAAAGCATCCACAGCAGAATTAATTTTTTTGCTATCACTAACATTTTCACCAATTCCCATATTCAATACAATTTTATTGATTTTTGGCACTTCTAATGAATTTTGATAAGAAAAAGTATCTATTAAATCTGTTATACCTTTATCATTATAAAGCTTTTGTAATCTTGGAATTTCAATTTCAGTCATTGATTAATTCTCCTGATTTCTTTGCAAATCTAGTAATTATACCTTTTTTATTTTGTTTAAAGCCAATTTTAGTTGGTTTTTTACTTTTTGGATCTATGAGCATTAGATTTGATTTATGTATGGGTTTTTCTTGATCAACAATACCCCCTTCATCTTCCTGAGAAGGTTTTTTATGTTTTTTTACAAGATTAATACCTTGAACAATAGCTTTATCAGATCCTAAAATTTGTACAATTTCACCTTCTTTGCCTTTGTCTTTTCCAGCTAAAATAAAGACCTTATCTCCTTTTTTTAGTTTTGCAGCCATTATATTACCTCCGGAGCTAAGGAAACAATTTTCATAAGATTTTTAGAGCGTAACTCTCTTGTTACTGGACCAAATATTCTTGTACCAATTGGTTCTCCCTGAGCATTAACAAGAACAGCGGCATTGGTATCAAAACGAATAGCACTACCATCCTGCCTTCTTATTTCTTTTTTTGTTCTTACAATAACTGCCTTAAGAACTTCACCTTTTTTTACTCTACCTCTAGGAATAGCTTCTTTGACTGAAACAACAATAATGTCTCCTACGCCAGCAGTACGTCTCTTAGATCCGCCTAGCACTTTTATACATTGTACAAGCTTTGCTCCAGAGTTATCGGCTACATCTAATTTTGATTGCATTTGAATCATTGTTTATTCCTTAATACTAATCCTCTAATACTGTCCAAGTTTTTGTTTTAGAAATCGGACGACATTCTTGAATTCTTACCAAATCACCCACTTTAAATTTATTATTCTCATCATGTGTTTTGTATTTTTTTGAACTTCTAATAGTTTTTTTGAAAAATGGATCAGAAAATCTCCTTTCCACTTTAACGGTAAGTGTTTTATCAGCCTTATCACTAACTACTATTCCTTTTAGAATTCTTTTAGGCATTAGATATCTCCACTTCTTTACTTTGGATATTAATAAAGGTTTTTGCTCTAGCTATATCTTTTTTAATTTTAGAAACATTTGAAGTATTATTATTTTGACCAGACATAATCTCAATTTTGAGATTAAATAATTCCTTTTTTAGAGCCTCTATATGATCCACTAGTTGATCTTTACTCATATCTTTTATTTCTTTTTTCTTTTTTGCCATTATTTATTACCCTCACCAGGTCTCGTAATTACTTTAGTTTGCAGAGGTAATTTTGAAGAACCGAGATTCAATGCTGTATGAGCTATATCAGAAGGAACACCATCAATCTCAAACATTACTCTACCTGGTTTAACTCTAGCAGCCCAATATTCTGGGGTTCCCTTACCTTTACCCATTCTTACTTCTGTAGGTTTTTTTGAAACAGGAACATCAGGAAAAATCCTTATCCAAACTTTACCAGCTCTCTTCATGTGTCTTGTTATCGCTCTTCTCGCAGCTTCAATTTGTCGAGATGTTACTCTTTCAGCTGTCAGTGCTTTTAATCCATAAGAACCAAAATTAAGAGTTGTGCCGCCTTTTGCTTTACCTCTAATTCTGCCTTTGTGCGCTTTTCTATATTTTGTCTTTTTCGGTTGTAGCATTTAACTTATAACCCCTTACCTTGCTCAAGAGCTTTATCTTCAGATTTTTTGTCTTTTGCAAATGGATTGTGCTCCATGATATCACCAAGATAAATCCAGACTTTAATTCCACATATACCGTAAGTAGTATGAGCAGAAGCAACACCGTAATCAACATCTGATCTTAGGGTGTGTAGAGGAACTCTTCCTTCTCTATACCATTCAGTTCTGGCAATTTCTGCGCCACCAAGCCTTCCGCCACAATTAATTCTAATTCCTTGTGCCCCTAGCCTCATTGCTGATTGAACAGCTCTTTTCATGGCTTTTCTAAAGCCTACACGTCTTTCTAATTGTTGAGCAATATTCTCGGCAACTAGGGTAGCGTTTATTTCTGGTTTTCTAACTTCAACAATGTTAACAACAACATCGGATGATGTTAATTTTTGAAGCTTTTTTCTTAAGTTTTCTATTTCAGAACCTTTTTTTCCTATAATAAGACCTGGTCTGCCCGAATGAATAGTTACTAGACATTTTTTATGTGGTCTTTCAATAACAACTCTTGATATTGCAGCGTTCTTTAAATCTTTAAAGATCATCTTTCTCATATTCAAATCTTCCTTTAAAAGTATTGAATATTCATTTTTTCCAGCATACCAAGTAGAATCCCATGTTCTATTGATACCTAACCTCATGCTTATAGGATTAACTTTTTGACCCATTACTTTGTATCCTCAATATTTTGTTCTTTTAAAACGATAGTAAGTTGACTAAATGGTTTTAATATTTTGGCAGCTCTACCTCTAGCTCTAGCTCTCCATCTTTTCATGACCATATTTTTCCCAACAAAAGCTTCGTCTACATATAATTTATCTATGTCAAGAGCGTGATTGTTTTCTGCATTTGCTATAGCACTTTCTAATGTATCCTTTACCGTATTTGATATTCTCTTTTTTGAGAATTCTAAATAAGAAAGAGCATCATCAACTTTTTTTCCTCTTATAGATTTAGCTTCTAGGTTAAGCTTGTATGGACTTATTCTTATCATTTTACCTATAGCTCTTGATGTTGGTTTACTTATTTCTTTAGTTTTTTTATTCATTTAAGTTCTCTTTGCTGATTTATCAGCAGTATGTCCATAATAAGTTCTAGTAGGAGCAAATTCACCAAACTTATGACCCACCATATCTTCAGTCACTAATACTGGGATAAACTTCTGTCCATTGTAAACCCCAAAATTTAAACCAACAAATTGAGGAAGAATTGTTGATCGTCGACTCCAAATTTTTATAATATCTTTTCTTCCAGACTCTCTTGCAGCCTCGGCCTTTTTTAAAACATAACTTTCTACAAATGGTCCTTTCCAAACTGATCTAGTCATAATTATTTTCTCTTCCTTCTTTGATGTCTGCTTCTAACTATATATTTATCGGAACCCTTATTTGATCTTGTCTTTTTACCTTTAGTAGGAACGCCCCATGGAGTTACAGGATGACGTCCGCCAGAGGTTTTACCTTCACCACCTCCATGTGGGTGATCAACTGGGTTCATTACAACCCCTCTGACTGAAGGTCTTTTACCTTTCCATCTATTTCTACCGGCCTTAGCTAATTTTTGATTAGAATTATCTGGATTTGAAACAGCTCCAATTGTTGCGTAACATTCTGCCGGTATAAGTCTCTGTTCACCAGAAGTAAGTCGAATAATTGCCATACCCTGATCTCTGCCGACTAATTGAGCAAAAGTGCCTGCAGATCTTATTAATTGACCGCCTTTACCTGGTTTCATTTCAATATTATGAATAATTGTACCTATAGGAATTTTATTCATAGGTAAGGCATTTCCTGGCTTTATATCTGAATTAGGTCCTGATGAAACTTTATCACCAACTGATAATCTTTGAGGGGCAATAATATACCTATACTCATCTTCATACTTAATAAGGGCGATAAAAGCAGTTCTATTAGGATCGTATTCAAGTTTTTCTACAACTCCAACTGAATCAATTCTATCTCTTTTAAAATCAATTTTCCTATATAATCTTTTATGTCCGCCACCACGTCTTCTTGATGTAATTCTTCCATTATTGTTTCTGCCAGATTTAGAGGGTAAGCCTTCAGTTAATTTTTTCATTGGTCTATCTTTTGATAAAGAAGATTTATCTACTAAAACTAGACCTCTTTGTCCTGGACTTGTCGGTTTATATTGTTTTAACGCCATAATCGCTTAAACAGAACCCATTGTATCAATGGTCTGACCTTCCTCTAAAGTAATAATTGCATGTTTAAAATCTTTTCGTTTACCCTTAATATTCCTAAAGTTGGTGGACTTACCTTTTCTTCTAAGAGTATTTATAGATTTCACCTTAACTTTAAAAATTTCTTCAACGCTCTTTTTAATTTGTTTCTTATTTGATTTAATAGCTACCTTAAAAACAACTTTATTTGACTCTGACAATAGAGTTGATTTTTCAGTAACAACAGGGCTTAATAATATATCGTAATTACTTAAACTCATTGACATCTCTCCACAATATTATTTAAAGAGTCTTTAGTTATTATAAGTTTTTGATTATTGAGAATATCGTAAACATTTATTCCATCAGCTTTAAGAAATTCAATGTTTTTAATATTCTTTGCAGCCTTAACAAAAGGATTATCACTATCAAAATTATTAACAATCAAAGAATTATTCAAATCAAATTTTTCAATCTTGTCTTTTATAGATTTAGTTTTGGATAGATCAGAAAAGTTTCCATCAACAAGAATTAGTTCATTATTTTTAGCCTTTGCTGATAAAGCATGTCTTAATCCTAATTTTCTAATCTTCTTTGGTAGTTTAGTGGAGTGATCTCTTACTTTTGGACCAAATGCTGTACCTCCACCTCTAAAAAGATTAACTTTTTTAGTTCTATGTCTTGCGCCACCAGAACCTTTTTGGCGCATAATTTTTTTTGTGCTTCCAGTAATTTCTCCTCTGCTTTTAGTTTTTCTTGTGCCTAACCTCTTTCTTGATAATTGCCAAGTTACAACTCTATGTAAAATATCTTTTCTTGGATCAAGTCCGAAAAATTCATCTTGGAGATCTTCTGAAGTTGTTTTTTCAGTTTCTATATTAATAAGATTAACTTTCATCTTTAACCTCATCTTCTGCTGGAGCTTCTTCTGCTGGAGCTTCTTCTGCTGGAGCTTCTTCTGCTGGAGCTTCTTCTGCTGGAGCTTCTTCTGCTGGAGCTTCTTCTGCTGGAGCTTCTTCATTTATATCATGACCTTTAATACCAGCTGGTAAAGGTAAGTCTTCTCTTAAAGGAATTTTTTTCGCATCATTTAAAATAACCCAGCCACCTTTTGATCCAGGAACAGATCCCTTTACGAAAATATAACCATTTTCAGCGTCTGTTTTAATTACCTCAAGGTTCTGCGTTGTCACTGTAGAAGCCCCCATATGACCAGCCATTTTTTTACCTTTAAATACTTTACCTGGGTCTTGGCATTGACCAGTTGAACCATGACTTCTGTGACTAATAGATACACCATGCGACGCACGAAGACCGCCAAAATTATGTCTTTTCATAGCACCTGCGAATCCTTTACCTATTGATGTCCCTGTAACATCAATAAGCTGACCATTTATAAAATGCGAAGCAACAATTTCGGTGCCATTATCAATTAAATTTTCAGGTGTAACTCTAAATTCAGAAAGTTTTAACTTAGGCTCAACCTTATTTTTCTTGAAATGACCTTTCATAGACTTAGATAGCTTTTTATCTTTAATTTTACCTACCCCGATCTGTACAGCAGAATAGCCATTTTTTTCTTCTGTCATAGATGAAATAACATGACAATTATCTAGATGAAGAACCGTTACTGGAATGTGAGAACCATCAGATTCAAATATTCTACTCATTCCTAATTTTTTACAAATTAAACCTGTTCTCATGACTAAAACCTATAACTTTATCTCAACATCAACGCCAGCTGCCAAATCTAGCTTCATTAGAGCATCAACTGTTTGAGGTGTAGGATCAATGATATCCATAAGCCTCTTGTGAGTTCTGATTTCAAATTGTTCACGGCTTTTTTTATCAATATGAGGGCTTCTAAGAACAGTGAATTTTTCTATTCTCGTAGGTAATGGAATAGGTCCCCTTACATCAGCGCCAGTTCTTTTTGCTGTCTCTAATATTTCTTTAGCTGAAGTATCAAGCACTCTATGATCGTAGGCTTTTAATCTTATTCTAATATTTTGTTCTTTCACGCTACCCTCTTACTTTAAGCTAATTTTGAAATAATTTCTTCAGATACAGCTTTAGGAACTTCTTGATAATGATCAAACTGCATTGTAAATACTGCTCTTCCTTGAGACATCGATCTTAAATTATTTACATAACCAAACATATTAGCTAGAGGAACCATAGTATTAATAACAGTTGATGGTCCCCTAGTTTCAGTTCCTGATACTTGACCTCTTCTACTATTTAAATCACCAATAATATCTCCGAGATACTCCTCTGGAGTAACAACCTCAACACTCATAATTGGTTCTAATAGTTTTATTCCGGCATCTTTACAAACTTCTCGGAAAGCAGCACGAGCAGCTATTTCAAATGCCATAACACTTGAATCAACATCATGATATGCGCCATCAACTAATCTAACTTTAAAATCAATTATAGGGAATCCAGCTAATGCGCCAGTTTCTTTTATACTTGCTATTCCTTTAGAAACACCAGGGATATATTCTTTAGGAATATTTCCACCAACAATTTCACTTTCAAAAGAATATCCTTCACCTGGCTCAACTGGACTTACAATTATTTTCAATCTAGCAAATTGTCCAGCTCCTCCAGATTGTTTCTTGTGAGTATAATCAATTTCAGCTTCTTTAGATAATGTCTCTCTATATGCAACTTGAGGAGCGCCAACATTTGCCTCAACCTTAAATTCTCTTTTCATACGGTCCACAAGAATATCCAAGTGAAGCTCGCCCATGCCACTTATGACTGTTTGCCCAGACTCATCATCTGAAGCAACTCTAAAAGATGGATCCTCTTTTGCTAATCTTTGAAGTGCAATGCCCATTTTTTCTTGGTCTGCCTTTGTCTTAGGCTCTACGGCCACTTCAATAACCGGATCAGGAAACTCCATTCGTTCTAATATAACCTGGTCTTCAGCATGGCATAGTGTATCACCAGTTGTTGTGTCTTTTAACCCAACTAAAGCTACAATATCACCAGCAAATGCTTCTTTTATTTCTTCTCTAGAATTAGCATGCATAAGAAGCATTCTGCCAATTCTCTCTTTTTTACCCTTAACAGTATTAATAAGTGTTTCTCCAGATTTAATAACTCCTGAATAAATTCTAGCAAATGTTAAATTACCGACAAAAGAGTCATTCATAACTTTAAAGGCCAACAATGATAATGGTTCTTCATCTGAAGATTTTCTTACAATTTCTTCTTCAGAATCAGGATTAATACCTTTGATAGCTTCGACATCAGTAGGAGAAGGCATAAAATCTACAACAGCGTCTAATAAAGGTTGGACACCTTTATTTTTAAATGCAGTGCCATTTAAAACAGGAACAAAAGATTGATTTAAAACACCAAGACGAATGCATTCTTTAAGTGATTCTTCTGATGGCTCATTTCCTTCAAGGTATTGCTCCATAATACTATCGTCTTGCTCAACAGCCATCTCTACTAATTTAGTTCTATATTTTTCAGATTCTTCTTTAAGCTCATCCCTAATATCTTTATATTCAAATTCAGCTCCAAGGCTTTCTTCCTTCCAAATAATTTCTTTCATAGTAATGAGGTCAATTAATCCTTCATAGTTACTTTCAGCGCCTATTGGAAGCTGGATTACTAGAGGGTTAGACCCTAGTCTATCCTCGATCATTTCAACACATCGGTAAAAATCAGCACCAATTCTATCCATTTTATTTACAAAACACATTCTTGGAACACTATATTTATTTGCTTGTCTCCATACAGTTTCAGATTGTGGTTCAACACCTGCAACCGAGTCAAAAACAGCCACAGCGCCATCTAAAACTCTAAGAGATCTTTCAACTTCTATAGTAAAGTCAACATGACCTGGTGTATCAATAATGTTAATTCTTTTATCATTCCAGTAACATGTAGTAGCGGCAGAAGTGATAGTAATTCCTCTTTCCTGCTCTTGCTCCATCCAGTCCATAGTCGCAGCCCCATCATGAACTTCACCTATTTTGTAGCTTTTACCAGTATAATATAAAATGCGTTCAGTAGTTGTTGTTTTACCGGCATCTATATGAGCCATAATTCCAATATTTCTATAATCATTTAATGGTGTTGAACGACTCATAACTAACCTCTTCTACCAACGATAATGTGCAAAAGCTCTATTAGCTTCAGCCATCTTATGTGTATCTTCTCTTTTCTTAACTGAATTACCTTTGTTGTTAGCTGCATCAATTAATTCCGAAGACAAACGGTCTCCCATAGTGTCTTCACCTCTTGTTCTTGCTGCAGATATTATCCATCTTATTGCAAGAGCTTTTCTTCTATCTGGCCTAACTTCAACAGGAACTTGATATGTTGCACCACCAACTCTTCTAGATCTTACTTCAATAGCTGGCATAACATTTTCAATTGCATCATGAAAAACTTTTATTGGGTCAGTTTTTAATTTATTTTCAATTTTATCTAATGCACCATAAACAATTTTTTCAGCAACTGACTTTTTGCCATCAATCATTAAATTATTCATGAATTTAGAAATAACAAGATCACCGAATTTTGGATCGGGAAAAATTTCTCTTTTTTCAGCTCTTCTTCTTCTAGACATCTATTCCTTCTCCCAAATAATTTATTTAGGTCTTTTTGTTCCATATTTAGATCTTCTTTGTTTTCGATCAGCAACGCCTTGGGTATCTAAAACACCCCTTAGTATATGATATCGAACACCAGGAAGATCTTTTACTCTTCCACCGCGAATTAGGACAACTGAGTGTTCTTGTAAATTATGTCCTTCACCAGGAATATAGCTAGTAACTTCAAAACCATTAGACAATCTCACCCTAGCTACTTTTCTTAGTGCAGAATTAGGTTTTTTTGGAGTTGTTGTGTAAACCCTAGTGCAGACACCTCTTTTTTGAGGACATGCCTCCATTGCAGGGACTTTATTTAATTTTTCAACTTTAGCTCTTCTTTTACGAACTAATTGATTAATAGTTGGCATAACAAATCCTCAATATCCATAATTGGATATAATTAACAAATAAAAAGCGAATGGCGACAGTGTTTAGGAAACCTACGACCTGCCATAAGCAGTGCTTTAGTAGCTTTCCTCGGGTAATCAGTCAACAAAAAAATGAATTTTTAAGAGGCCTCTTCTTCAATTAATTCTGAGTTTTCTGGCCTTTGATCGATTAACTCCTGGTCTCTAGCTCCAGCTTCGTTTTCAAGCCTTCTAATTGAACTCCCAGTACCAGCAGGAATTAACCTTCCAACTATAACATTCTCCTTTAGACCAATTAAATGATCAGATTTTCTATTTACAGCAGCATCCGTTAAAACTCTTGTTGTTTCTTGGAAAGAGGCTGCTGAAATAAATGACCTTGTGTGCAAAGATGCTTTAGTTATACCTAAAAGTAATGGTTTATACTTAACAGGCTCTTTTTTCTCATCCAGAAGCTTTTCATTGATTTCCTCGACTTCCATTTTGTCAAGTTGCTCGCCCTCAAGATAAGCGCTATCTCCAGATTCTAAAACCTCAACTTTTTGAAGCATTTGCCTAGTAATAACCTCAATATGTTTGTCATTAATTGTTACACCTTGAAGTCGATATACATTTTGAACCTCATCTACAAGGTAACTTGCGAGAGCTTCAAGGCCAAGAATTGATAAAATATCATGAGGAGCTGGATTACCGTCAATTAAATAATCGCCTTTTTCAATAATATCTCCATCTTGCACTGATATATGCTTACCCTTAGGTATTAAATAACTTGCTTCATTTTCTTCTTCATTTGTTGGATGAATAACGATTCTTCTTTTGTTTTTATAATCTCTTGCAAATTCAACTGTTCCTGTGACTTCAGCAATTACAGCATTATCTTTTGGTTTTCTTGCTTCAAACAATTCTGCTACTCTAGGTAGACCTCCAGTAATGTCTCTTGTTTTTGCTCCTTCAGTTGGAATTCTCGCGATAACATCTCCGGCATTTATTTTTGATCCATCATTAACAGAAATAATAGCGTCTACAGACATAAGGTATCTTGCTTCCCTACCAGAGACATTAGAGGCAATATTTCCTTTTTCATCTTTAATGAGTATTGATGGTTTTAAGGATGCTGATTTTGAAGAATTTTTCCAATCAACTACGACTTTTTGCTTAATGCCCGTTGATTCATCAGAAATTTCACTTAAACTTATACCCTCAGTCAAATCTTCAAATTGAATAATACCAGAAGATTCAGTTATAATTGGAATCGTGTAAGGATCCCATTGGGCTAATCTATCGCCTTTTTTAATGTCTTGACCTTCTTCTACAAGTAATTCACTACCATATGTGAGTTTGTGCTTTGATCTCTCGTTTCCAAACTCATCAATTACTGAGACATTGGTAGTTCTTCCAATGATTATTTTTCTTTTTTCAGAGTCTTCTAACATATTTAAATCATCTATCTTTATCTTACCATCAACAGTTGCCTCAACATAAGATTGGTCCATAACCTGAGCTGTACCACCAATATGGAAAGTT
>Ga0209404_10001061_pt1 | contig 19618 bp, 22 predicted proteins | sample TroAtlMetagenome_2_FD_187447 | JGI IMG/M metagenome (GOLD analysis project Ga0209404, IMG submission 187447) | Marine eukaryotic phytoplankton communities from Atlantic Ocean - Tropical Atlantic ANT8 Metagenome (SPAdes) (version 2) | ecosystem: Environmental > Aquatic > Marine > Oceanic...
GCACCCGGAACGGATTCTATAAGTTTATCGATTGAGTTCATTGTCTATTTTGTTTATGATTTCGTTTACGTGTGTTTCAAATTTCGCTTTATCGTTCGGCACATCATCACCGTTCAGTAGATCTTCTACTGCATACCTCATCAAATTCAATTCGTTCTTTGTAAATTTCATATTATTTATTTTATATTATTATCAAAATGATTACGTGTTATTTCTGTAACTCTTCATATTCTTTTAAAGTTCCTTTATCGTTTGAATTCATAAATTCTTCTCCAAACATTATTTTGAAATATTCATTTCTCGTTAATAATTTACCTTCAAATTCGTACATAGTTTTTATATTTTATTAATTACATTTATATTATCAAACAGACAACGTATTATTTCTGTAAACGATCCGGACAGTTTCTTACCAGGAAAACCCTGAACCTCCGCGGGAAACCAGGAAAAAGCCGAAACCTGCAGGAATTCTCCGGAAAACAGCAGGGGGGTGGGTGAAACCAAAACGATTTCCGTAACAGATTGGTAATCAGATATATATATATAACCCCATATTTCTCTATATCTAACAAGTTTTTTCAGCAGTGTGACAATAGGTAATTATAAATACTTTAGTAGTAGGCTAACGTCACATACAATGTAAATATTGTAAGTTGTGTGTAACTTAAGTGATTATAAAATAATAGAATTATATCTAATTATGAAAAAGAATGAAGTTGTTGTAAAATCCAACGGACTGAGGAATGAATTGAAGGAAATACGTAAGAGTATTGACAAACTAACAAACGCGATTATTGAAATACATATCGCACAAACTAACCAACATGAAATTAATAGGAAGTATTGTACTTGTGACTCTGATGATGAGTTGCTCGGCGACCAGAAAAGTGAGAGTGAATGAATTTAAGGAGCTGACTAAGGATATGCGGATTGAAACCCCGGATGAAACTAGGATGGCTCAAGTTTTATATTTAAAAATAGTAAATCAAAGAGATTATTATGGGAATAGGAAAAAGTAGCTGGAAAGAAGCTAAAGAAAAAGCTAAAGCAGCAGGTAAAAAAATTAGGCAAAAGGGGGGAGAGCCTTCTCCAGACAACATTATGACGTCAAAATCTTTAATTGGCAAAATATTTAAGAAATAAAGTAATGGGCCAAAAATTATCCCCTGAAGCTAAGGCTAAAAAAGCCAAAAGAGACAAACAATATGCGATGACGGCGGATAGGAAGGCTAAAAAAGCAGAAAATCAACGCCTTCGGCGTAAATATCTTAAAAAGGGCTTCAGCCTAGCTGGTTTGGACTACGATCACGAAGATGGTAAGTTTGAATCGGTAAAAAGAAACAGGGGTAACGACGGAAACGGTACAAAAACAGAAACAACATAACAATGGCAATAATATATTCATATCCTACGGCAACACCCACGGCATCGGACTTACTTATAGGTACACTTACATCGGATGCTAGCGGAGAAAATCCAACAAAAAGCTTTAGTATCTCCGATATTATCGGTTTAGTACCTGCAGCTGGAACAGGTGGTACCGTAACCTCGGTAGGATTAACTAACACGGACACTTTTCTTACAATAAGTAATTCACCAATTACTACATCGGGGAATATAAGCATAGATCTTACAAATAACGGCGGAACACCCAGTGCAACTACATTTTACCGCGGTGATGGCCAGTGGGCCGTACCCCCAAATACTGTTCCTTACACATATACACTAACATCGGTAGCTAATGCACCTAATATAGACATTAATCTAACTGATAATTTCAGCAATGTAACTTTTGTTAAGTTAATTAATGGAGCAGGTATTAGTATGACCTCGGCTAATAACCAAATAACAGTAGCAAATACAGGTGTAAACAGTATTGTGGGTAGTACATTTATAAACATTGATAGTTCCACGGCTACTGCGCCTATAGTAAGTTTAAGCGCAACAGGAACTAGTATTGCTACAAAATTTTTAAGAGGAGACAATACTTGGCAAACGATTGCTGCAGGTGGCACAATGAGTAGTTGGAATCTTGCTGGTGACTCTGGCGCAGCTGAACAAGTTGACGACGGTCAAACTGTAACTATAACAGGCGGTCCAGGTGTTAACACAGTAGTAAGTGCATCAGATACAGTTACTGTAAATTTAGATAGTGCAGTGCCTACTTCAATTGTAGCTGGTAATAATGTTCAAGTATCTGGGACAGGTGCTGTAACAGTAGCAGCCGCAAATTCAGTGCAAAATTCACCAAACCCCGTAGGGTCCCCAACTGTAACACAAATAACAAATATAGTAGCTTTAACACAAGCGCAATATAATGCATTAACACCTGTCGATACTCATTTATACGTAATTACAAACTAACATGGCTGGCATATTTCTAGGCGCAAATGAAATAAAATACAACGGTAACCCCGTAGGAAATATGCGTGTTGGCGGTACCAATATATGCAAAGGCTATGTAGGTTCTGTTTTAGTATTTGACAACTGTGCTCAAGCTAATTCTAATGTTCAACTGCAACTCGACCTAAACAACTTAAATGCTAGCCCCGCTGGATATAGTATAACTGGAGATACAACAGGGACTACTAAGTCCGGGCAACCTAATGCTGCATATTCTAAATTTACTACAAATATTGCAGCAATTGGTAACTATACTTGGACATCGGGCCCTACTGTTAATGATGCACCCGCTGGTACTTTCCCGTCAACACCTGGGTCAACAACTATAGTAACTACCACTATCACAGGTACGCTGCAGGCCCCCGTCGGAATTGTAAATTCTAGTATAAGTTATAATACAAATGGAATTACAGGTTGGACATCAAGCGCAGGTACAATTAGCCCCACGGCACCCGCTACAATATCAGGTGCAGTTGGGAGTATAAGAGAATGGAATGTATCAGTTACTTTAAACCAAGGTTGGCAAATAGATCAAGCAATTACTGGCACAGGTATTCAGGGGGGTGTATTTCCCGCTACTAATAACAGCACATATACCGCTATACTTGGGGGTCAAGTTTCACAAACTCAATATACTTACCAATGGAATTTTAGTGAAAATTTAACAGGTGCAACCGCTAGTTATGATGTAGACGGAACAGCGTCTACTTTTTCATCATCTGCTGGGCCAATCTCCGTGTCTGGAACTTTAAATCAAACTTCTACCGCTACAATATCAGGTAGCCCCAGTGGAAGCAATGTATGGCAAGGTTCGGATCCAAGCTATTCTAATGGTTCTTCTCAACAAATAACCTTTGGGCCATTAACTAATGGCGGAAGCCAAACGCTAGGTATAACCGGCACTGCTTCTGCTCCAGTATCAACTATAAGCTTATATGATTATAATGGGTCATGTGCAAACGATTCTTGCATTAGCAAAGGTTCAGCGGCACTTACCACATTTTATTATTACGGAACAAATGAAAATTCAGCTGTTTTATATAGAACCAATACTAATGGTACTTTATCAGGGTCTGTATCTACTGGCTATTATGCTAAAAGCGGCGGGGGGTCTTTTCATTATACAGCCGGCTCTAATTCAAGCACAAGTTGTTATAATGTATTATATTATACAAATGTTGCAATTGGAGGTGCACCCTGCGGCAATCCTATAAATAGTCCATATTATTTGGACACTCAAAGTTTTGCAACCGTTAGTTATTTTGATTCCGGTGGGGGTTCTGTACTTCCTTATGATGGGTGCGATCCGGTTGGAAGCGGCTTTTTTAATAACGGTATTAGTTGGGTAGAAGTCTCCAATGGGGTTGTCGTAAGTGGCGGCAGCTGCTAAATAAAAAAATATAAAAAAACAAAACAATGGCAATAATTAATAGCTATCCTTTAGCTACACCAAAATTAACGGATTTAGTTCTAGGTACTTCAACCAGTAGCAGTGGACAAACCTCTACTAAAAGTTTTACTGTACAAAGTATAAGAGATGCTACATCAGGAGTTAAAGCAATAATAACAACAACCCCAACAACTCTTTCTATTACCGGTACTACAGATGTCACTATTAATACAATTACAGCAGCAGTAACTGACGGTGGAACAGGTTTAGCTACAGGAAATGATATATATGATTTTGTAGTTGGTAAAATTACGGGTACTGCAGATACTGTACCTATATGGACAGGAACAGGCCCATCAACAACATTAGGCGATTCATTAATTAGCCAAGCAGCTAATGCAGTTATTATAAACGGTAATAGTACAGATGCTAAATTAACACTTAATTGTTCTGCTGGAACTTATGGAGTAACATTGCAGAGTCCGCCAGATTCAGCAGCTGCTACATATACTTGGATATTACCGACTGATTCAAACCCAGGGGCGGGCAAAGTGCTCACATCAGGAGCGGGAACAACAAACCAATTATCATGGACCGACAATGGCAATGTAGGTGGTACTGGTACTCAAAACAAATTATCCAAATGGAGTAATGCAACAACCCTTGCTGATTCTAATGTAGAAGATACAGGAACATTGGTAACAATATCTGGTGCTGCAAAAGTAACTGGTGATTTAGAACTTGATGCGGATCTGTTAGACATTAATGGAAATACAGGTTCGGATGGGCAATTATTAAAATCTTTAGGAGGAGGTAATTTAGGCGTAGAATGGATAAATGCTCCCGCAACAGGGGTTCTAACAGTAACCGATGGAAATACTACTAATAATCAAGGAATAACAATAGGTGGAACAGCATCTAACCCAACAGTCGCTGCTAATATAGCAGCCGTTAATGCAGGTTCAAATAATTTAGCTACTGGTGATCAAATACAAACAGCTATCAACACTGCTCTTGCAGGAACTTTAACTTTCAAAGGAACTTTTAATGCAAGTACAGGTGCAATAACATCAGGGTCAAATAGCGGGAGTCAATTATATACGGGTTCAACAGGAGGTGTTGCTATAAGTCAAGGTGATTTTTATATAGCGGATACATCTGGTGCTTTTTATGGGGGTACTACTATAGGCGTTGGTGATGAAGCAATTGCTTTAAATACTGTAGGCTCAGGTTCTTCTTCTGCATCCGATTTTAGCGTGGTGCCAGCTCAAACTGCCGGCGGCACTGTTACAACATTTAGTACAGTTTCAACGGCTTATCCTGGAATAACAACAACAGTAACTAATCCAACAACTACACCAGAGCTTACTTTAGGTTTAGGTACAAACGCAGCAGGTGGTAAATATTTAGACGGAGGTACTGGCGATTGGGTAACTTTACCAGCGGGTGATACATATACATTGCAGGCGGGTGCAAAAGCAGGGTCAAGTGTTCCTTTACAATTAGATGCTGCAGCAGGATCAGATTCAACGGTAAATTTAACAGAAGGTACAGGTATAACTTTAACACAAACTAGCTCGAGTGAAATAACTATTGATGCAGCAGGAGGTGGTGGTGGAACTAAAACTGTATCTACTGTAGCTTCAGTTGCGGCCGGCGTATCAACTCATGCTTTAGGGGTTAGCGTCACTACAACTCCTTTGGTTAATTATGTTGATTTATATATATCTGGTGTTTACCAAAGTAAAACTTCTTATACTGTAAGTGGTAGCACATTAACTTTAACAGGGGCAACATTCCCAACCGGTGCATTAATTGAAACAGTAACAACTACATAATACATGGCAATAACACAAGTAAGAGCTTCTGGTATAAACCTTAGTGGCAATACAACTTATTTAAACATGCCTAAAGGAACTACCGCTCAAAGACCTTCTTCTCCGGTAGTCGGGATGATTCGTGAAAACACCACTCTAAATAAAATAGAAGTATATAATGGTACTGAATGGCGTGCATTAAAAGAAGTCTAATACCTACAATAAGCTAATGGCAATAACAAAAGTAATAAACGACGCGGTAGATTTAAACCAGACTAGTGATTATAGTGGGCTTAGGCTACCCGTAGGAACTACAGGTAATGTGATAGACTCTTTTACAACTGATTATTTAGTTGTAGGAGGAGGAGGTGGCGGCGGCCAGGGTTATTATGGAGGAGGAGGCGGAGCAGGTGGCTTGCGTACTTCTTATAATAATTCCACGACTACTACAAATTCATTAAGCTTTCCGTCTGGGAAAACAGCTATAGCTACATACATGTTAGATAATGATGCCACAGATATTTCTGGTAACTATAATGGTACAGAAAGCTATATAACCTACAACACGGGAAAATATGGGGGAGGGGCAGTGTTTAATGGAAGTAGTAGTAAAATATCAATTACATCTGACCCCACCTTCCTTGGCCAAAACGATTTTTCTATTTCAATGTGGTTTAACTTAGCTTCTTTAGGATCTAAAAGAAATTTAGAATATTTACACTATTATGGAGCTTGGATTGATTCTAGTAATCAAATAAATTTTTATGGAACCAGTATTAATACTTATGGTACTGCAATTTCAGCGGATACGTGGTATCATGTTGTATTTACCAAGTCCTCTACAGCAGGGAGCATAATATATTTAGATGGGAGCCCAGTTTCTACTAATTCAGCCGACACAGGTAATACAGGTCCTATGACTTATAATAGAGTCAATATAGGTGCAGAAATTTATAATGCAAGCACTGACACCAGCTTTTTTGATGGCTCAATAGACCAAGTAAGACTATACAATGTAGTGCTAAGTTCTTTAGACGTATCTAATATTTATAATAATGAAGTTCAAGCACCTTCAGGTGGCGGAACTGCAGCTGAATCAAGTTTAACACTAAGCGCGGGTACATCTTATGATGTAACTGTAGGTAGTGGTGCGATAGGAGGAAATACACAAAGTGGAACAGCTGATGACGGAAATAATTCTATTTTTTCTACTATAACCTCTGATGGGGGTGGGGGAGGGCAAAATAGAGCTGGATCATTTGGTTCAAATGGAGGATCTGGTGGAGGCGCATCACTCCCTTCAGATGCAGGGGGCAATGGAACTTTAAACCAAGGATATGCTGGAGGAAGTCTACCCGCTCTAAAATATGGAGCCGGAGGTGGAGGAGCTTCTGAAATTGGATTAATACCATTAACAGATTATAATCAAAGCCCTCAAAGAAATAGTCTTGGTGCGCCGGGCGGAGACGGATTATCTGTTTCTATAACCGGGACAGCAATACACTATAGTGGCGGAGGTGGCGGGGGGGGGAGAAATCCTGGTCCAGATGCCGGAACTAGCGGTGGTCTTGGCGGCGGAGGTGATGGTGGATTATATGCTATAGGGGAAAATGGTTTTTCTAATACTGGCGGCGGCGGCGGAGGTGGCGGCGATAATGCTGATGACGGCGGATCGGGCGGATCAGGGGTTGTTATACTTCGTTATCCTACAGCTAGTGTATCTAGCTTTACCACAACAGGTACCCTTAACACACCATCTACAACAGACACTTTAGCAGATAATAATTATCCTGTAACAAATACAGCTTATTATACTTTAGATGGAAATGCTAATGGTTATTTGACTACTAACGATTTAGGAACATTTGATTATCCTTCAGGTGCAGGGACTGTTGCATTGTACGAAATGAATGGCAATGCAAACGGTTATTTAACAACTACAGATTTAAGTACTGTTAATTATCCTGCTGGCGCTGGTTGCATTGCTTTATATGAATTAAACGGAAACGCTAATGATACTAGTAACACCTATAACGGCGGAGCTACTAATATAACTTATGACGATGGTGCTTTTGACCAAGCTGCCGTCTTTAATGGTAGTAGCAGTTATATAAGCGCTAATGACCCTAACTCTGGGGGTGGTGCAAGAAGTTTTTCAGCTTGGATTAAAACTACCTCAACTGGTTTTCAAAGTATAATAACCAATGGAGGAGCAAGCCACACTAGCGGTTTAAATATGTTTGTCTATAATAATAAGCTTTATAGCACTTCAGGAAATGGTTCAGGTGAAAATTATGGTCCTACATCATCAGCAGATGTAAATACAGGGGCTTGGGTTCATTGCGTGCTTACAATGAGTGGAACTGCAATTGGTTCAACATTAAAAACTTATGTTAATGGCACTTTAGATGGTACTCATACAACAACTGTAGCAATTACAGATACATACAATGCTTTTAGAATAGGAGCAAGATACATAAACGGGTCGTATGCGGCGGCATGGTTTGATGGGGAAATAGACCAAGTAAGAATATTTAATACAGAATTAACTCAATCTCAAGTTACAACCTTAGCTAGGGGAGCAGGAACTGCATATAACGGGGCAGAAAATAGTATTACCTATGATACAGGAGCTTTTGATCAAGCTGCGGTGTTTAATGGTACAAGTTCTTATATTCAAGCAAGTAATCCTTTATCTAACATAGAAGCAAATCAAAGTGTTTCCTTTTGGCTAAATTTAAACTCACAACAAGGTGGTGGGGGAGTTGGACAAGGCGGCTTAATCCAATTAAATGGAAAGTTTTATTTGCAATACTCATCTGCTATTAGTGGTTTAAGAGTATATAATTGGAAGTCAGGTAAAACTTTTTATGATAGTTCAGGCACCACAAATAACAGCGAAAGATTTCAATATGGAACTTTAAACAATAATCAGTGGTATCATATAGTTTTTGTAAAAAATGGTACTGATTCAGATGATTTTGTTTTATATATAGACGGTCAAGCGCAATCCCAACCAAGTGGCACAACACAAAGTTCAGGTGGATTTAATGGATTACAAGGAACTGTTTTAGGAACGATTGGAGCAATTGGTTCAACTCGATATAATCTTCTTGATGGCTCAATAGACCAAGTAAGAATATTTGATACTGCTTTGAGTGCTTCCAATGTAGCTACTTTGGCTAGGGGAGCAGGAACTGCATCTAATGCGGCCCCATCAAATATAACATGGGGAAATGGAAAGTTTGGGCAGGCTGCGGTGTTTAATGGAAGTAACTCTTATATAGATACAAATGCAACTTTAATACCTACAAATGCGACTGATGATTTTAGTATTTCATTTTGGATAAATCCTAATAATCACTTTGGTACTATATTGGCAAGAGGCTTAGTTTCAACAGGAGGAGTTTGTTATGGCTTTAGAATTGCTTTTGACGGCACTAATAATAGAATAAGATTTAATAGAGATACAGGCGTAAGCTGCGGCAGCACACCTAATGCAAATACAGGCAATAATACAATTACACAGAGTGTATGGAACCACGTTGTTATTATATATGATGCTTCCGCTAATACAGTAACATTTTATATAAACGGCTCTTCATCCCCTACTGTTTATCAAAATTCAAGTACAGGGGCGGTAGTTTCAGGGCCAATGGCAAGTGGTGCCATTAGTTTTAACTCAAGCTATGATGGTGGCGTTTTTAAATTTGGTAACAGAAATAATGCATTAAGCAATTCACCATTTAATGGAGATATAGACCAAGTACGCATATTTTCAACCGCACTTTCAAGTACTCAAGCTACTGATCTGTATAATGAACATTATCAAACTAAATTTACCGATGGCTCTGATACTGCTATTGTATTTACAGAAGGAACCGGTACAGTAACATTCAGTGGCACAAGCCCTACTCCACCTCAAGGTGTAATTAGAGCAAACACTTCATATTCCGAAGATGGATCTGCAAGTGTTATAGAACACTATAATGGTACAGACTGGAAATATTTTGATGCTACAAAATATTGTACAACAAATACATTAAACTTTCCTTCAGGAGCGGGGTGTATTGCTTCGTATAATTTAGACAACAATGTTGATGACATTGGAAACGCTTATAATGGTACAAACAGTAATGTAACTTTTAATGCTTCGGGCAAGTTTGGAGCAGCCGCGGTGTTTAATGGAAGTGGTTATATTACTCTTAGTACTGTTCCCTTCCCTGTTAATAATTTTACTATTTCAGCTTGGATGAATGTAGATGCTGTAGCGGGTGCTGGAAGTTACAACATGATTTTAACCACCGCAAACAGCAGTAGTTTTTTCTATTTTGCTTATGAAGCAGATTATTTAATTTACTACAATAACGCTAATGGCAGTATTACTGGGGGAACCTCTGTGGCTGGTGTATGGCAGCATTGTGTGCTTACTCAAAGCTCTACCGCTGGTGCTACATTATATTTAGACGGTGCGGTTGTGGGATCAAACGCTGCATTTACCGCAGATAACACAGGTTATACGGGCGGTCAAAACACTTTGGGTAATTATGATACAGGGGGTTCCACCATTCCCTACTCCGGGAAAATGGATCAGGTCCGAATATTTAATACAGCATTAACGTCCGCACAAATAAATGATTTATACACTAATGAAATTGCATGCTCATAAAATAAATTAAATGGCAAACACAGTAATTAACACACCAGAATTATTAAACCTTGATTCAACAACAGGAGCAACAGTTTTAGCAAAGGGAACAGTTAATGAAAGACCCCCAACCCCTGGTATTAGCGTAGATTACCTTGTAGTTGCTGGTGGCGGAGGTGGTGGAACCGGTGTTACTGCTTCTACAATTGGTACAGGCGGCGGTGGAGGCGCTGGAGGTTTGCGCACTTCTTTTAATAATTCAACAACCACTACCAACTCATTAAGCTTCCCGGCTGGTAAAACGGCTATAGCTACATATATGCTCGATAATGATGCCACAGATATTTCTGGCAACTATAATGGTACAGCAAGCAATATATCTTACAACACGGGAAAATACGGTGGGGGAGCGGTGTTTAATGGAAGTAGTAGTAAAATAGATTTAGGAAATAATTCATCAAATAATACCGCTACTCTTAGTGTTTCTTTATGGTTTAAAACAGCAGGGCATAGTGCCACTGCTACTTTAATAAACAATGGAGGATCAAATAGTGGCGAAACAGGATATTATTTAGGATTAAATTCTGATGGAACTATAAAATTTGAAGCAGGAACGGGTACAGTTAATGGTGCCGTAAATTATGCAGATAGCAACTGGCATCAAATAGTTTTAACTTTAAATAGTGGTGCATACAATATATATGTAGATGGGAATACAACACCTGTAATTACTGGAAGTGGTGCATTTACAACAACCGCCACTAGGCCAACTTGGATAGGACAGTTTTCATATACATCATCAAATATAGAATTTTTTGAGGGCTCAATAGATCAAGTAAGACTTTATAATGTAGTGCTAAGCGCTACTGACGTATCTAACATTTATACTAATGAAGTTCAGGCACCTTCAGGAGGGGGTTCAGCGGCTGAATCAAGCTTGTCTTTATTAATGGCAACTAATTATACTGTTACAATAGGTAACGGAGGGAATGGTGGTACTTCAGGCTCTAGCGGTGCAACTAATGGACAAGATTCAGTTTTTAGTTCAATTACTTCTGTAGGTGGGGGTGCTGGCGGCAGTTATAGAAATCCTAATAGTTCTACGTATTATGCTCAAGTTGGAGGTTCTGGGGGTGGCGCTGCTTATACAGGCGGATTACAGCCTGGTGCTGCGGGTACAATAGGACAAGGGTACCAGGGAGGAGATGATTTAGGAAATAGTGGGGCACCTGCTTATGGCCATGGGGGTGGTGGTGGTGCAGCTGCGCAAGGAGTTGACGGTGGGGGTACCGGTTCTGGAGCAGGAGGAAGTGGGTTAACATTATCTATTACTGGAACCTCTACCGCTTATGGCGGAGGTGGCGGTGGGGGTGGTGTAAATCCTTACCCCGCGGGTGCCGGTGGTACTGGTGGTGGTGGAACTGGTGGATATGGAAATGGAAATGCTGGAACAGCTGGAACTGCAAACACTGGCGGCGGTGGAGGGGGCGGCGGTAAAACGTCTGCTTCTGGAACATTGCCAGGCAGTGGGGCTGATGGGGGCTCTGGTATAGTTATTTTAAGATATGCTAGCACAACTAGCGTTACCGTTGGATCTGGATTAAGCACAAGTATTTTAAACGGAACTGTTTCAGGGAGTACCGACAAATATACTATTTTTACCTCTGGTACAGGCACAATAACATTTGCAACCTCTGCACCAAATCCAAATTCCGCAGTAGATGGGGTGTTTAGGTTTAATACTGATACTAATAAAACAGAATATTTTGACGGTACGGGTTGGTATGAAATAGTCGATGAATATGCTAGCGGTTTTGTAGGGCCAGCAACTAATTACTTTGACACAAAATTATATACGGGTAATAGTGCGATACAAAGTATAGGAGGTTATATAAATGGTACAGGTAGTTTTAATAGTAGTAGTAGTCTTATGACTATAACAGATGGCGGAATAGGTGCTAGTGGGACAGCAAGAGTTCCACTTACTGTTTCTTTATGGGTTAATACCACAGCCTCAAACCAATCAGCCATAATAAATGATTATGGAACTACTTATGCTTTTTATATCCAAATGGAGTCTTCAGCATCAGGAGGGGCTGGCAAACTTTCCGTAGCTAGTAATTATTCAGGGGGTTTTATTGGCACTGCAGCCGGAACAGTTGCTATAAATGATGGCGACTGGCATCATCTCGTGTTAGTCAATAACACTTCGGACAATACACAAAAGCTTTATATTGATGGAAATACTACCCCCGTTATAAGTCATGCTCTAAGTACAGGAACAAAAACTGCAAATCCAATTGCGGTGGGATATTATGTAGGATATGTAGGCACCTATAATTTTAATGGTTCAGTAGATCAGATAAGATTTTACGATACAGCGTTAAGTGCTTCAGATGTAGCGGCCCTTAATTTAGAAACAGCTACAACCGCAACAACTGCTGCATTTCCATCTGGTCAAACAGCTGTAGCAACTTATACAATGGACACTAGTGCCAATGGTCTTTTAACAACTACAGATTTAAGCACGGTTGATTACCCTGCGGGAACAGGTTGTATTGCACTATATGAAATGAACGGAAATTCAAATGATACTAGTGGAACATATAACGGCACACCAACAAATATTACTTATCAAGGAGGTGCTTTTGATCAAGCTGCGGTGTTTAATGGGAGTAGTGGGAAAATAGATTTACCAAATTTAGGTATTAGTGGTGCTGGAACAAGAACGATTTCTGCCTGGGTTAACACAAATAGTTTAAGCTCTGCACAAACTATTTTTCAATTTGGGCCAGCAGCTGCAAAAGAAAGATTTGGTTTTGCTATTGATACAGCAGGTAAAGTATATGTTGAATATTATGGAAGGGATGCGATAACTTCATCGGCACATATTGTAATTAATACTTGGTTTCATGTTGCAGTTACTTATAATGGGGGTGCAATAGAAACAGGGACAAACACGCAAATTTATGTTAATGGGGTAGCGGCAGGTATGACGACCACGGGTTCTTCAACAGGTGCAGCAGCTACAGGTAATAGTGATTATGGTATTGGCTATAGACGACCCTCTTCAAGTCAATACTTCAATGGCTCAATAGACCAAGTAAGAATATTTAATACAGAGCTTACGCAATCTCAAGTTACAACCTTAGCTAGAGGTATTGCTACATCATATAGTGGATCTAGTACTGACGTAAACTTTAATGGTTACTTTAATTTTGAGCCTGGCTTGGTTTGGTTGAAACAACGCAGCAACTCGCAGAATCACGGTCTTTTTGATACTCTTAGGGGTGTAAATAATTTCCTAATATCTAACAGTACAGATGCTGCAGATACTCGCACCACAGATACGCTATCTTCTTTTAATGCTAACGGATTTACTTTAACACCGTACAGTAGTGATGCTTTTATAAATTATACAGGCAGAACTATGGTCGCTTGGTGTTGGAAAGCCGGAGGCACAGCAGTTACTAATAATGATGGTACTATAGCTAGTCAAGTTAGTGCCAATAAAGATTCTGGGTTTAGCATTGTGGAGTATACAAGTACCGGCACAAGTGGGTCTACCGTGGGTCATGGTCTGGGTAGTATCCCGGACATTGTTCTTATTAAGTCTACATCAACTAGTTCTACTAACTGGATTATGTCAGTTACAAATGTTATTTCTAATCAATATTTATATCTTAATAATACCGGCACAGGCGGAACTGGAGGATTTGCAGTTGATGCAACAAACGTAACTCTTAATAATACTTATAGTGATGCTAATACCAGTGGAAGGACATATGTAGCCTACTGCTGGCATTCAGTTGCTGGTTTTAGTAGGATAGGGACTTATACCGGGACAGGTGCAAGTCATACACTTTATACTACTGCTAATGGAACGTCTGGTGGTAGCAACCCGTTTCAGCCAAGTTTTTTAATTATAAAAAGGACTGATAGTGCAGATGCTTGGCAAATGTATGATAACAAAAGAGGGGTAACAGAGCAATTAATGGCTCAATCAGCTGATGCAGAATATACGCAAGATGGAACATCTTTAATTTCCTTTAATTCAAACGGATTTACTTTAGGAGTAGACAATTCTGGAAGGGTAAACGCATCAAGTGCAGAATATTTATATATAGCAATAGCTTAAACATTAATAATAAATAACATATGGGATTTTCAAACGGAGCAGCAAAAGATATTCGCCACTTTATTGGCAGTCTATTAATTTTTGGCATGATTATGGCTATTATGTATTATCTATCTCAATATGAGATACCTAATCAAAATAGAGATATTCTTACGACCCTTACCGGTATGCTAGCGGCATCATTGGCAATGATTATTGCGGCTATCACAGGTACACGGCCTAACGAATTACAGGAAGCAAAAAAAGAGATTAAGTCATTATCAATGAAAGTTGAAATGCTAGTTACTCAAAAAGACTCTTTAGAAAGCATGCTTATTAAATTGCAAGATGAAACTATCCACAGAGTATTAACTCAAGCGGGATTTACATCATTAGAAAACAAAAAGACATGCGTTTGCGGTGAAGAGAACTGCACTTGTAAAGGTGAGTAATTACAAGTAATAATAAACTATAAACCTAACTAATTTTAAACCAATACCAATGACACTATTTTACCAGACTCAATCGTGGTCTAGTCAACCACAAATATCCGAAGAAACCAAGAAAATTTGGAAACGTTATTCAAAGAAAAAAAATTGGCGGATAACACAACTACCGAATGGGTACTATCAAGCCGAATGGGTCGATTTCAATGACAAATGGAACGGCGTTACAAGGCGAGAAACAATTGAAGGAGCTGAAAAAGCTATTGAATCTTCAATTGAGCATTATCTTAAAAAACTAAAGCTTGCTGAAGGCCCAACCGTTGTAAAAACCTTTTAAATAACCCACTTAAATCAAATCTAATTAAATCATGTCAGACGCAATTGTCAAGAACCTAAGTTTCGGAAATGAAGCTAAGGACAAACTATTTGAAGGTATTAACAAACTCACACAAGCCGTTAGTTCCACTCTCGGGGCTAGCGGTAAACGTGTGATATTAGAAAACAGTGCAGGAAAGCCCGTTATCACTAAAGATGGGGTTACTGTAGCTGATTCTATTATATTATTAGACCCTATCGAGAATATGGGTGCTACGCTTTTAAAGGAAGCTGCTAGGAAAACTGTTAAAGAAGCTGGCGACGGAACGACAACGGCTACAGTCCTAGCGCACTCAATTTTAGATGAAGCTTATCCTCAATTAAAAGAATTAGGGGCTAGAAGCTTAAAAGAAGGGATTGATACTGCAGTACAAAAAGTAATTCAGTATTTAGAAAAAAGCTCTGTAGAGGTCACAGGTGCGATGATTGATCAAGTAGCTGGTATATCGACTAATAATGATATTAAGCTAGGTACGACCATCGCAAACGCTTTTAGATCGGTTGATGAGACTGGTGTAGTTATGATGGAAACAACAGAGTTATCTGAAACCACATCTGAACTGATTGATGGGTTACAATACGAAAAGGGATTAACTAATTCCCACTTTATAACTAAAGAAGATTCAAAAGTTGCAGAACTTAATAATCCTTATGTATTATTAATTGAATCTCCAGTGGAAAGCATACGTAAAATTCAATCAGTCCTAGAGTATATTATAAAAAAGGGTAAACCATTACTTATTATCGCGGATTTAGATCCTAAGGTAATTGCTACATTAGCAATGAATAAAATAAAAGGTAATGTTAAAATTAATGTAATTAACGCACCTACATATGGCATAGCTAAAAAAGATATGCTAAATGACTTAGCTTTATTGACTGGTGCAACTATTATAAATGAAGATTTAGGTGATGATATGGACCTAATTCAACCAGAACATTTAGGCAAATGCCTTAAGTCTGTAACTAATGACACGGAAACAATTATAAAAATTGAAAGTGTAACTGATGAGGTTGCAGAGGTTATAAAGAAAATTAAAAAAGATCTATCTGGTAAAAACAACGCTGCTGAAACAATTAGATTAGAAAAAAGATTAGCGCGTTTATCAGCAAAAATAGCAACAGTAAAAGTTGGAGCTGATTCAGATATTGAACTAAAAGAAAAAGCAGATAGGGTAGAAGACGCAATTTGTGCCACTAAAGCCGCTATTAAAGAAGGTATTGTTGCCGGCGGGGGAGTTGCATTGTTAAATGCTTCTACTAATATTAAAGCTGCTAATAAAGCAGAAGAAATACTGCTTAAAGCTATAAAAGCCCCATATAATACGATATTAGAAAATGCAAACTTTGATATTGCTGAATCTAATAAAAAAGGATGGGGTATGGATGTTGTTACTGGCAAAAGTAAAAATATGATTAAGTCAGGAATAATTGACCCGTTACTTGTAACTAAAACCGCATTAAGGAATGCGGCATCTGTTGCAACGACTATATTATCTACTGATTGTATAATTAATAATTTACGTATTAATGAAGGCAATAGGTAGAAACTTAATAATTAAAAAAGAAAAACAAGGTACTTCTGAAACTAAAGGTGGGTTATTACTAACTGAAAGCCAGAGAGAAGATTTAAGATACAACAAGGCTACGGTAATATCCGTTGGAACAGAAGTGGTTGGAGTTAAAGAAAAAGATAATATTTATTATGATAAACATGCGGGGCATGGTGTTGAAATAGATAAAGAAGTTTTTCAAGTAATTAAACTCCAAGACGTTGTTATAGTTTTATGAAACGATTAGAAGCAAGAGATTTAAAAGATCTTAACTTGCTTAAGCATTATAGAATTATAAGGAAGTGGGCGGCAAAAAATAATGGTATGACCGATGCCGACTTAGAGCTTTTAATATATTTAGATTGTGTTGATCTATTTACAAAAATAGATTTTAAAATGGGTGCCTACTCATACAGCTGGAACAATAGAAGATGGAATACATTATTAAAAGAAGGTTGGATAACTGTATGGCGTAAAAGAAATCATACAACGCAAAAGTACAATATATATAAAACATCTTTTAAGTGCAAACAGCTTATAAATAAAATCTATAAAATAATGCTTGGCAAAGAAGATATTCCAATAAGTGAACGCAGAAATGTAATAATGAAAGGTGAAACTTATACCAATAAAGTGTTAAAGGTTTCAATAAATAATATTAATAAAGATAAGTATAGATAATCATGGACAAAAGTAAAGCAATTATTTCAAACCCTATATTAAAAGGGCAAGTAGGAGAATCCCACGTATGGGATGGTCCTTTAAGTACAAAAGGGTTCCCAATGGATGGAGGTTCTAGCTCGGGTATTACAGGAATGCAAGTTAAAAAAGCTCCAACATTTTACAAGTCAGGCCCTATTACGCAAATTGCGAAAGCAGCACGCGGAGAATAGTAATGAGTATGGCGGACTTTAAGTTGCTAGCCATCAACGGATCGGTTGGTGTAGTGACTATGATGGAAATAGAAGTATGGCTTAAAATAATACTTCTAGTTGTCACTATTGGCTATACTTTAGCTAAGTGGCTCAAGCTTATCAAATAAACATTATTAATAATTAAGCAACAACAACAACAACAACAAACCAAAAACACAAAAATTATGAAAAAAAGTCCAATTAATGTTAACTCTTGGGAAGAAGAGGACGTCAAAAGAGGTCGCAAGCTTGCCGCAGAGGGAAAAAAAGGTCACGCTGAAGCGCTTTTTGATGATGCGCACGATAGTTACAACTGGCACGGTGGCAACTACGGTCATGAAGCTATGTCTATGAAAGGTCAGGTAGGTAAAGGAACTATGGCTTATGGCAGAGCAGGTCATGTAGGAAGCTATACTGGAAATAATATGAAACTTAATCCAGTTGCAGAAACAGCAAGCCAAGAAAGAAAAAATCTTTTAACTGATATGCCTATTGATGATCGCGCAACTCCTGTCCAAAACCATAATCAAGGTTATAATGACAGAGAAGATGAGTCTTTAGGTATGCGCACAGGAGCTAAAAGACACTTTAGTCAAAATCTTCACGATAGAAGAGATGAGTCTTATGGAGCATGGCGCAATCGCAAAGGTGGAAAAGTAAACAGATAGGACTGTACAAACCTGGCAAAACATAAACATAAACAATAACAAAAACAACAACAAAATGGCAAAATTTATCAAAATTAAAAAAGCAAATTTCGATTCTAGTTTAAACTATACAGCAGATATGCTTATAGGTGTAGATCAAATTGCAGTAGTAAAAAAGGGAACACACAGTACAATTAATTCAGATGCAGCTACTATCTTTTTTCAAGATGCTAGCTCTTATATCACTTTTACTGATACAGCTAAAGGAGTAGATATTGCAAATGGGATTAATAGTGCTCTTACAGCCAATCCAGGAGGAGTAGTAGCAAATGTGCAACTAGATTCTTCAGTAGAAATTACAGCAATTACAGTAGCTTAATATGAAGTCTAAAGGGCTTGGTGATTCAATTGAAAAAGTTACCAAAGTTACTGGAATTAAAAGTGTAGTAGAAAGAGTCGCGGAGGGTTTAAATATCCCCTGCGGCTGTTCTGCTCGTAAAGATAAATTAAATAAAATGTTTCCTTATAAATAATGGCTTTTAAACTTAATACACCTCCATATAATTTAGACAATACACCTATATACAATGTAGATTTGGGTAATGATGTATTAGGCAAAGCCAATAATAATGGAACTATATTAATAAATAAAAATTTAAATCCGTCTCAAGTTGATAAAGTTATTAACCATGAAATGGTCCACGTGGATCAGTTTAAAAGAGGGGATTTAGATTACGATGAAAATAATGTTTATTGGAAAGGTAAAACTTATTCAAGAAATAAAATGAAAGAGGGTGCAAAAAACTTGCCCTGGGAAAAAGAAGCTTACGATAAAGCTTAAACTATGTTAAAATTATTATTAGGCCTACTAAAGGGTGGCGATGGCAGAAAGTCAGTAGCTGGAAACTTAGCGTGGGAAATAAGAGAAGCAATTAAGGGTAAAGAATTAGACCCTAACGAAATAATAGAATTGCAAACTAAAATAAATGAAATTGAAGCTGGCCATAGAACAGTATTTGTTGCTGGCTGGAGACCATTTATAGGATGGGTTTGCGGAGTGGCATTAGCATATAACTTCGTAATAAGAGATTTATTTATTTGGATAACAAAAACAACCGACGCTCCTCCGGCATTACAAATGGAGCACTTAATGACAGTCTTATTAGGTATGCTTGGTCTTGGCGGATTGAGAACCTTTGAGAAAATAAAAGATAAAGTAAAATAATTTAATTAAATTTAATCAAATGAGTACAAAAGAAAAAAAAGTAACCGAAGAACAATTAGCTAAAATTAAAGAACAGCAAGTAA